>Ga0208015_1000540_pt1 | contig 18948 bp, 19 predicted proteins | sample 26BtaG_FD_184101 | JGI IMG/M metagenome (GOLD analysis project Ga0208015, IMG submission 184101) | Marine viral communities from Cariaco Basin, Caribbean Sea - 26B_WHOI_OMZ_CsCl (SPAdes) (version 2) | ecosystem: Environmental > Aquatic > Marine > Oceanic | place: Caribbean Sea: Cariaco Basin...
TTTTTTATGCCTTTCATACCGGATTGATTTTCTTTAACCTGTTCGGGTGGCTTCACCCACGAATGCGAAAGCTCAACCTTATTTCCTTGCTCGTTACTTTTGGCTCGTGGTTGCTATTGGGTTTTTGGAAAGGATGGGGTTATTGTTTTTTGACCGATTGGCACTATCAGGTGCTACGGCTATTGGGAGAAAGGGATTTGCCATCGAGCTATATCGCATTTTTGATTGAAAAAATATCGGGCTGGTTGCCCAATGCTGAATTGGTGGATTCGCTTACCGTCAGCTTGGCACTATTGGCACTGCTTTGTTCATTCTGGGTTAATTTCCGAAACCGAAAAGTAAAAGAAAAGTCAGTATAACCGCATGGTCATCAGCTTTGAAATGCCCTCTTTAATGTCGATCATCCATGTCTTTTAGAGCGCAAATTGATTAAGTCTAAAAGACAAAGTAGATGATATCGGTCATTTCACACAGTTTAATAAATCTGTATTTTTACTTCTAAGATCCACAAATATCATATTTGTGAAAACACTATGCTTTGCCACCTATCATCAAGCCTTCCATCAACCCATTGGGATACGACTTGATATGAAGTTTGAAATTTTCGATAGTTGCGCAATGATGTAGGTATTTTAATGGTTCAATTAAAAATAGAAAATGTGATGGCAAAAAAAAATGACTCTAAAGACAAAAAGTCCAATCCTTTTAATTTGTATTGGTTATACGGCTTTATTTTAACTTTTTTCTTAATTACCATCTTCCTCAATCCTATTTCCGATACCAAGGAAATTACCATGTTGCAGTTTGAACAGACCATGCTGAGTCAAGGCGATGTTCAAAAAATTGTAGTTGTCAACAAAGAAGTTGCAGAGATTTATATAAAACCCGACCGACTTTCAGAAAAGAAATTTGAAGATGTTTCCAAGAAGGCCAACGCTCAAACCGGCCCTCAATATATAATAAAGATAGGCTCAATTGAAAGTTTTGAAAGCAAAATAGATAAAGCCCAAGAAGATATTGCGCTTAATGAAAAAGTTGGAGTTCAGTATGAAGACCGGTACAATTGGACCGATAGTATTTCATGGCTTTTGCCATTATTGATTATCGTGGTTTTCTGGATCTTTATCTTACGAAGAATGCGAATGGGCGGAATGGGCGGTTCAATGATGAATTTTGGAAAGTCAACAGCAAAACTATCAAATATAGACACCAAAAGCAAGGTGACCTTTGATGATGTAGCGGGATTAAAAGAAGCCAAAGTTGAGATCATGGAAGTTGTGGATTTCCTTAAAAATCCTGGAGAATACACAAAGCTTGGAGCAAAGATACCTAAAGGGATATTATTGACAGGACCTCCGGGCACAGGCAAAACACTTTTGGCGAGGGCTGTTGCAGGAGAAGCCCAAGTACCGTTCTTCTCTTTATCGGGTTCCGAATTTGTGGAAATGTTTGTGGGCGTTGGTGCATCCAGGGTAAGGGACTTGTTTAAGCAAGCTAAAGCAAAAGCACCCAGTATAATTTTTATCGATGAAATAGATGCCGTGGGTCGAAGTCGTGATCAGGCAAAATCGTTTCAATCCAATGACGAGAGGGAAAACACCTTAAACCAATTGCTGGCTGAATTGGACGGCTTTGGTGCCAATACCGGTGTTATTGTTCTGGCGGCTACGAATAGGGTAGATATATTGGATAAGGCCCTTTTGCGAGCGGGCAGGTTCGACCGACATATATATTTGGAATTGCCCACCAAAATTGAAAGGGTGGAAATCTTCAATGTGCACTTAAAATCCATAAAAATGGATGAAACGGTAGACGTTGAATTGTTGGCTTCCCTAACACCTGGTTTTTCGGGAGCAGATATTGCGAATATTTGTAATGAAGCAGCATTGTTAGCCGCGCGAAAGAAGAAGGATGTCGTAAGCCAGATTGATTTCACTCAAGCTCGAGATCGGGTTGTGGGAGGCTTAGAAAGAAGTAGTAAGATTATTTCACCCAAAGAAAAATTAATCGTCGCCCATCACGAAGCCGGGCATGCCGTTACGAGTTGGCATTTACCACATGTTGATTCCTTGGTAAAGGTATCCATCATACCAAGGGGGAAGTCTTTGGGTGCTGCATGGTATCTACCGGAAGAACGTCTTATTGTAACCAAATCACAATTTATGGACCAAATATGTGCATTGCTCGGTGGTCGTGCTGCTGAAGAAGTCATTTTTGGTGAAATATCCTCAGGTGCTCTGGACGACTTGGAAAAAGTAACCAAACAAGCTTATGGGATGGTGGCTTATTATGGAATGGATGACAATATAGGTCCTCTTAGTTTTTACGATTCCTCTGGACAATATCAAAGTATGTTGAGCAAGCCCTATAGCGAAGAGATGGGGAAACAAATCGACAAGGAAGTACATCACCTTATTACCACACAATACGAAAGGGCAAAGGACATTTTGACCAAACACAAGGATGAGCTCAAGGAACTGGCACAGCTTTTACTTGATAAGGAAGTAGCAGACAAAGAGGATTTAGTACAAATCTTAGGAAAAAGGAAAGCTAAAGAATTATTAAAAATAGAAGAATAAACCTATTTGCGAATAGGTATAAAACAGATACTAAGCTTTTAAAAAAAAACGAAAATGAAAGTACTTATTATGTTTAACCGTGAACCTTATGATAATACTGATGTCACTTGGAACGGCCTTCGGCTTGCCGACACTCTTAGGAAAAACAATCAGGAGGTAAGAATATTTTTAATGAACGACGCTGTTGATATGGCAAGGGATGCCTGCAAACCCCCGGCAGCCTACGATCAGGATTTATCCAAAATGCTTAAAGATTTGATAGCCAATGATGTTTCAGTCAAAGTTTGTGGAACTTGCATGGCGCGTTGTGGAATTTACAAAAATCATCCGTATTTCGATGGAGCGGTTAAATCAACTTTGGGAGAGCTGGCAGATTGGGTGATAGATAGTGATAGAGTTTTAACTTTCTAAAATAAAAAACAATCCGTTTCGGTCCCTATGAAAAGATCAATTAAGACTCGTAAAAGATTCTTCAATCGCCATTTAGAAAACAACAATTCAAATAACATTATGGCATATTGTTTTTGAAAGGGACAATCGGTCTGAATTCTTGGCAGGCACCAGTAAAAATGAGATTTTTATCTAAAATCTGATCAAATTCAGCTTTAGTTGGCGATATCAAAATTTGCTCCCTGGCTCTACTGTCAAGTGTTTTTACAGTCGTAATGGTTTGCAGATCTGTAAGGTTTTCAGGATAATCTACTTGAGAAATGGCAATTGAACCTGTGGGTCTTAAAGTTAATAGTTTTACTTCCCAGTGTTTATCTCTTATTTGATTGTTAAGAACTAAATGTCCTTTAAATAATTTTAAAACGTGTTCGGATTTTTGGGTTACATAAAGGGTGTCTTTTAAGTTTAACGTTGAAAGAACTATTCCGTTTTTTTCAGTGGCAGGAAAAGATTGTTTTGAACTATCGAAGATTAATTGCCCATTCTCAAATCTAATTTCTTTACTATCATTAATATCGGATAGATTAAGCTCAACATCAACAAGTTTACTTTTGTAGATACTGTTTTTATTGACAACCAAGCTGACGCTATCCATTTCACACCAAAATGTGCCTTGAAATTGTTCAGGAATCGACGTTAATGCATCAACACCTTTAGGTTGAGGTTCTGAAAAAACAACAGCCGGTTCGCAAGACCAAAATAGGCTGATGAATAAAGTTACTAATGCAAATTTATAATACTTCATTTTTTATGGTTTATGATTTCTTAATATCTGTATAACCCGTGGATTTTTGAATCGTCCTTAATGAGAGTTATGGAGATCTATGGTTTGTTTCTATGGTCAAAAGTACCAATATAAAGCCATACTCAAAATGACATAGATCACTTACTTTACCTAGTTTATCCATTCAATTTTTAATCTGTACAATTGTTTTTGCACAGAGTCGTTTATTGTTAGGTTTTGGATCTTAGTTCTTGTATTTGAGGAGCCTGTCCAATCTTTTAATAACCTGATCTGTAAAAACTGGTACCTCTTTTATGATGGATGCTCCAGATATCGCATCAACATTTTCCATTTTCTCCAGACCGTTCCACGAGGTGGTCAGGATTACCATTTTATTTTTCGACTCTAAATTCTTGTCTATAAAGGATTGCACGATGTCGGGTGGGGCATTTGCTTCCCATCTATGTATGAGCAGTAGGACATCAAAATCGGCAACATCTGTATTTATAAGAGCTTTTATATCAATAACTTCAACAACTGCAAGGGCAGACTTGTAACGATTTAAGACTCCCACAACCAACGAATCCTTGAACGGACTGCTCTGTTTGGCGATTAAGAGTTTTTGATTTGAACTTTGGGAAGTGATTTCGAAATTGTCCTTGCCCTCCATCAAATAACTCTGTTTATACCAAAACAGAAAAAGTAGAGACGCACAAACCAGAAGTATGGTAACCAAGACAAGTTTTTGTGCGAAATTTGAGTTTTTCATTTTTCCGTTTGTAATGATATTTTTTACTTTTTTTATTCTTTTTGCCGGGATTGACACACTCTTATTTTCGGATTAGCGCTTCAATGACTGCCCGATAATCATTGTCGGCACCAAGTTCGGTTGCAGTTCCTCCCATGCCTAAACCATCTGGTAAGAAAATAACTTGTCGCTTAATATTTCTATTATAATTGGCATTGGCATATAGTTTTGGTAAAAAATTGCCTTTGGCTTCTTTTAGGGCGAATTCTGAAGTATTGACCTGATAGTTTGAAATGGTAATATCTGTATTTTTTTCAAGTGCTAAATCAATTGCAGATTCTAAATTAAGAGGAATGTTGTCTTGCGCGTAGTTTATGTTTACTATGAAAATGGTAATTAGCACAAACAGGGTTTGGATTTTAATCAACTTCATGTTTTAACCATATTTATCGTACGTAAAAGTAGTGTTGTTATTGATCCTACTAAATGACCTGGATCATTTGATACCCATTAGTGGATGTATAGATTTGATTCATGATTGAAACGACAATTCCTAATGGAAATAATCTTATAACGTCACCGATTATTCTGAAAACCTCGAATTGGCATTAACGTATGTTTACAATATGAGTATAAAATGGAAGCTAATTTGAAAACCATTCAGGTGCTTGATTATTCCGTTTTACTGTCCTGATTTTTTGATCGACTTATAATTGACGTTTCTCATATGGCAACATGTCCATTTCTAAAGATATAAACGATGAACAATATTTTACTGATTATTTTATCTTTCCTAATTGTGGGATGTGTAAACACTGTTAAAACCAAGACCGATGAAACTCCTTTTAATTCCGAAAAGGAGCTCGTCCAAACAGATAGTATAGTACAAAAAAAGTCTCCTAAGCCAATTGAAATTGTAGTTGAAAAGGATGTTCCAATTCATTCCTATTTTAAATGGATGGATAGCGTGGTGGCTGTTCAAAATGAAAAACAAAACTATATTATAGACGAATATCTAATCGTTCACAATAATAAATGGATCATAGACACATTGGCTCATACAGATTACTATTACCTTATGGATAAGGGTGTTTTCAATGAAGATTCTAAATCTCTAATCGCATTGAAAAAGAATCAAGTTTTGGTAATCCCTGATTCTATTAAAACACAACAATTAAAAGTAGAATTAGATAATACTTATTTAGATTTAAATATTCCCGAATTTAGGTTGCGTATCATTCAAAATAACGAAGAATTATACAATTTTCCTGCAAGAGTGGGCAAAACGGAAATCGCTATTTGGCCATGGCAAAGCGGAATGTGGATTTGAGAACTAGGCCAGGATTTGGTGAAATAATCAGGGTCAATAAGTATCCGACCTTTATAAATCCGAGAAATAACCGTCCGTATACGCGCACAAGAAGAGATGATGACAGGGTAACCCAATTGCCTGTAATTCCTTGGTTGGAGCCGGCAATAGATGGGATCAGTCACGGACAACTCATTCATCCCACAACAAATTTAGTTACTTTAGAAAAAGCTTCTTCCAATGGCTGTATTGGATTGAGAGAATCTGATGCTTGGATTGTTTATTATTATGCACCATTAGGAACTAAAGTGGTTTTTAGGTACGATTTGCAAGGAACGGATGATAATGGGGACCCCGTTCAATTTAAAAATATCTATCCAGGATTTGAGAACATAAAATTAAGAGATGTGGCTCGTGAAGTGGTTTCTGAACCGATGGACCATAGTTCAATTCAGATTTGTGATTTGAAGGGAATTGAATAGTCTCTGATGAGTAATACTATCAATTCACATCAGTGGGTTTTAATATCGTGAGGGTCTATAATTAAGATCAAACGGCGATTCTTATGTTTATAAATTGAATGAATGAAATAGGCTTTTAATCTGTTTTATTTAAATCTATGGCCTTTTAGCTTATAGTGGTTTATTTATTTAAATAGTCCGAAATCAATGAATTTAGGATGATTAATGTTGTCATACGTGATTTATATCATTATTAAAATTATTTATAGGCTGTATATTTGATTTCATATCGACTCAATATGGCAGATGAAATTATGTAAAAGTATTTTTTATTGAGATGGGGCAACTCCCTGATTTTGCAGGTCGTTTTTTTAAAGAATTATTTTGAAGACCTTTTGAAATCAAGCTATTGACTCTTCTGAAAACTGAAATACTATCGCTTACGGCAGTTATAATTGTTGCAATTAATTTTTTCGAAAACTGTTATTTCAATGGTCAACGGAGAAATCCACTGATTACACTTGCATTCCGTTTTTGGTCTTGCAGGTTAAGAAAGATTACTATTATTTTTAATTTAAAAACAAAACAAAATGGATGTTTCACTTTTTTTGGCAAAATTTTGGGGATGGTATCTTATCATATTCTTTGTCATTCTCACTTTCAATCCGAGTAGGATCAAACAGATTTTTGAAGACTTAAGAGATGAAAAATTTTTAATTCTTTCCTCCTTAATTGCGGTAATTGTTGGCCTATTGAACATATTGTTTCATAATGTTTGGGAAACCAATTGGAAACTTATTATCACCCTGATTGGTTGGATGTCTTTGTTTATTGGCTTGGCCCTGTTTATTATTCCGAAACAAACGGTAGCCTTATTAAATATATTGAATATAAAACTTGTTCAAGTAATTTACATATTACTTTTCTTGACAGGTGTTTTTCTACTTAATATAGCGTACGATGTTGTGCCTTATTAATTGTTGAACTGATCTAAATTATGATCTTTTGTAGTCAGATATGATTGCATAGTATCTGAAAATATTTCTCTGATGATTTGAACATCAGTAATTAACAATACCTATTAGTATGAGCACTCTCACCGAAAATGCCATTCAAATTTTAGAGGATCGCTATTTTTTAAAGGATAAGCACGGCCATATAGTTGAAGATTCTATTGAATTATTTAAGCGAGTGGCAAAATCTGTATCCCTTTGTGAAAATGAAAAAAGTGAGTTTTATGAAAAACAATTCTATGAGCTCTTAAGTGGTCTTTATTTTCTTCCCAATTCGCCTACACTTATGAACGCAGGATGTAAGGATGGCCAATTAAGTGCTTGCTTTGTATTGCCTGTTGAAGATAGTTTGGAAAGTATCTTTACCACCTTAAAAAACACCGCATTAATACACCAAAGTGGTGGAGGCACTGGGTTTAATTTCTCAAAATTGCGCCCAAAAGACGATATGGTTTCCTCTACTAGTGGCACATCATCTGGCCCAGTAGCTTTTATGAAAATTTATGATGCCGCTACAGAGTATGTCAAACAAGGCGGTAAGCGTCGTGGCGCCAATATGGGGATTTTAAATGTTGACCATCCTGATATTATTGAGTTTATTCATTCAAAATCCACTAAAAAAGTCATTGAGAATTTTAATATTTCAGTTGGAATATCGGATGCCTTTATGGAGGCCGTTATTAATGATTCAGATTGGCAATTGATAAACCCGCGTACAAAGGGTGTTGATACAGTGTTAAAAGCCAAATCGCTTTGGGAAATGATCATCACTCAAGCTTGGGAAACGGGAGACCCAGGACTCATCTTTTTAGACACGATCAATGATCATAATCAGACGCCTGAGATTGGAACTATATCATCTACAAACCCCTGTGGAGAAGTACCCCTATTAGATTATGAAAGCTGCAACTTGGGATCTATCAATCTTTCTAAAATGGTAGTTCTCAAAAATGAATTATATACGGTTGATTGGAAAAAGTTGTCGGAAACCATTCATTTGGCAATTCGTTTTTTAGATAATATAATTACGATAAATCATTATCTATTGCCGGAAATTAAAGACATTACCACGTCCAACCGAAAGATTGGGCTTGGCGTCATGGGCTGGGCAGAATTATTGATTTTGTTGGAAATTCCTTATGCTTCAGAAAAGGCGTTAAGCTTAGGAGAGAAGCTCATGCAGTTTATCAAAAGAGAAAGCTACAAGGCCTCTAGCAATTTGGCTTTGGAGAAAGGATGTTTCCCGAATTGGAAAAAAAGTATCCATTATCCTGATCAAAAAATGCGAAATGCCACCTGCAACAGTATTGCGCCCACTGGAACAATTTCGGTCATTGGAAACACCTCTTATTCAATTGAGCCTTTGTTTGCCTTGGCCTACAAAAGGATAGGCATCTTGGGTGGCAAGACGCAAACCGAAGTCAATAGACACTTTGTCAATAAAATGAAAACTTTGGGCCTATGGTCAAGTGAAGTGGAGGAAGAAATTGTAAAAACTGGGAGCATAAAAAATATTAAATATATTCCGGCATCTTTGAAAGAGCTTTTCCAAACCAGTTTGGAAATACCATGGCAATATCATCTAAAACATCAAAAGGTATTTCAAGAATCTACCGACAATGCGGTTTCAAAAACCATAAATCTTCCAGAAAATGCGTCCATTCAAGAAGTTTCAGAGATTTTCATCTTGGCTTGGCAGTATAAACTAAAAGGCATCACCATTTATCGTTATGGGAGCAAGGAAAACCAAGTCCTCCAAAAATGCAGCCTTAATAATAGTGTGAACTGTTGATTCCCACCAGTGGGTTTTAATACCCAGAGGCTTGCCCGTCCGTGCCGATCGGACCCCGAGGTTCTTAATTTATCCAATCTGATATATATCATAGTTTTTATGTCATAGATGATTTAGTTTTATGAGTCAACAAACACTTGATACTCATGATTTCCGTACTACTTCCCACAGACTTTTCTGAAAACTCAATGAATGCCATCACATACGCATTAGAGTTTTTTAAACACCAGAAAACAGAATTCTTTGTTATGCATGCCTATCAAAATGACGTCTATGATCATGAGAAGTTGGTCTCACGTGAAGATTTTGATGAGGTTTTGGAGGAAGTAAGAAACCAATCTCAAACCAATCTGGACAACTTACTTCAAACTGTTAAAAAAATATCCCCCAACCCCAAATTTACCTTTCATACCATTTCTTCTTATAATCCACTTGTAGAAGAAGCAAATCTCATTGCTAAGGCCAAGAATATAGATTTGATTGTGATGGGAACAAAAGGCAAGTCAAATGAACACCATATTGTATTTGGGAGCCAAACCTTTCAAGTCTTAAAGTACGTACGATGTCCTGTGTTGGCCATTCCGAGTAATTATACCAATGCACAGCCCAAACATATTCTGTTTCCAACCGACTATTTAATTCCGTACAAACGTCGCGAATTGAAGTTGTTGTGTGATTTAACAGCGTCCTACAAAAGTGTAATTGATGTGGTGTATGTTTCCAAAAGCGATAAACTATCAATGAGACAGGAAGATAATCGAGAGTTTTTAAAAGAAACGATCTGTAAAACAGAAGTTAATTTTCATATCGTAAAAAGTAAAAACGTAGCTGAAACCATTCAAAATTATATAAAAGATAATGCCATAGACCTATTGGTCATGGTCAATACCCAATATTCCTTTTTGGAAGATATGTTATTTCCTTCTACCATAGATAAAGTAAGCCTCGACCTGAAAATTCCGCTTTTGGCGTTGCAGAATTCAACACGTTCACTATAAAATCACTAAAAAAGAAGATCATGAAAAATATCCTATTACCTACCGACTTCTCCGACAATTCCTGGAATGCCATTAAATACGCGGTGGAACTTTACAAGGATGTGGAATGTACATTTCACTTATTCAATGCCTATACACCCGTCATTTACCACGTTGAATACGTATTGATTAATCCTGCGCAATTTGGTTTGGGAGATTCCGTAAGAGATGGTGCACAAGAGGGCTTAGTTAAACTGAACACAAGAATTTTAAAGGAATTTGGGGACAATTCCAACCACAAATTTGAAAGGATTGCTCGGTTTGATACCTTGGTTTCCGGAATCAAGGAATTGATTGTTGAACGCCATATTGACCTTATTGTCATGGGAACAAAAGGGGCAACGGGCGCAAAGGGAGTTTTATTTGGCTCTAATACGGTTCAGGTATTTAAGGAGATAAAATGTCCTATTTTGGCAATTCCTTCTAATTATGGATACGAAGCACCTCACGAAATATTGTTCCCAACAGATCTGGAAGTGAATTACCACACCTCACATCTTCATCTGCTTTTGGAAATTGCCGTTTCACATCACGCAAGGGTCAACGCAATGCACGTCTCAACGGGCTATGAATTGACTGAAGAGCAACAAAATAACAAACAACAACTGGAGACCATGTTTAATTGCGCGGCTTTTTTATATCATGATGTCAGGGATATGGAGATTGTTGACGCCATCAATGAGTTTCAAATAAAACATAAAATCAATTTGTTGGCTATGATAAATAACAAGCATTCGTTCTTCGAAAATTTGTTTTTTAAGAACACCATCAATCAAATTGGCTTCAATTTGAGTGTTCCGTTTTTGGTCATCACATCAAAATAAATCATTCCTGATAGATGATTTAATCCACAAGGGATATGGATGGAAAAGTCTAATTTATAGCGATGTACTGATGCAGGTCATTTCATGAATTTATTTAAGGTATTAGATTTGACAGTAATAAGTTTAACCTAAAATATAGATTTATGACACTCGTAAAATTTAACAACAGAAACAGATTATTTCCATGGAGTCAAGGACGATTGAGAAGTCTATTGGGCTACGATCCTTTCTTTGAGGATGATCTATTGGCAGAAGACAGTGATATGCCTGCTATGAATGTCAAAGAGCTCGACAAGGAGTACGAAATTGAATTTGCAGCCCCAGGATTTACAAAAGATGATTTTAATGTCACCATTGAAGGAGACATACTTAATGTATCTGGAGAGAAAAGCACAGACAAGCAGGAAACTGAAGAGAACTATACACGAAGAGAATTCAGTTACAGTTCTTTTAATAGATCTTTAAAACTACCAACAAATGTAAATGCCGATAAGAAAGTAAAGGCGACATACAACGATGGGATTTTAAAGCTCAATCTAGGAAAAAAAGAAGAAACAAGTGCTCAATCTAAAAGGAAAATTGAGATTCTTTAATTCTCATGGAAGCAGAAGGTAATCGGGAGATTACCTTCTGCTTCTTAAAAAATAAGGCATCATGAATACTGCAAAACGGAACATAAAATATGTGGAATGGTTGAGTGCAGAAGACATGCACAAAGACACGCTTGATTGGATATCTGAGTTAGAATTTACTAAAGACGAACACTCGTTTTTTGAGAATCTTGTAAACCTTTATACACTCCAATTGATCGTCACCAAAAAGTTCTCGGAAAGTTCAGAAATTATTGATGCTATTAATCAATCTGAAAAAGCAAACATCCTTCTTCTTGAAGCCATAAAAATCCATAGGAACGAACTTCAAATTATGGTGGATGGCATTGACCAGCTTAAGGAAGAGGAGAATTATAAAAAAGAACATCGGAATCTCATTATTTTGGTAAATGAATTTTTGGATGATTACCAATCGCTGAAAACCCAGCTCTTTGGAGTCTTCCGAGAAATCATCAGGAATGAAAAACAAAAATATCTACTTAAAAACAGATAAAAATCCCACCCGACAATTTCCTAGATGATAACTCTTTTACGCTTGAGCAGTAAATTAAAAAACTAATTGTACTTTCTATTTTGGAACCAAATATCTGATAATGAGAGGTTGATGTTTATGGTGTTGAAGTTCTGTTCAACCAATATGCCTTTTGTCGTTCCAGATTTCCCGTAAGTATATGAGAAATTTAGGTGTGTCAGATTATTGTGACCTAATGGGAATCCCAGACCTAAAGAAAATGAATTGTTTGAAATTTTTCTGTGGTCTATCTCCAAATAGCCAGAATCAAAATTATACCCCGCTCTAAAATTGATGCGTTTCCAGTATTTAAAAGAATTTTTATTATTAACATATTCAACACCTATGCCAATAACATTTTGATCGGTATAATGTCCTATATTATCAGACTGATCTGTCATATCCCAAAATCTTCTTTTATAATCAAGACTAAGAGCCAATTTCTTAATTACCGTTGTGCTTATACCAAATTTCAGCTCCATGGGTAGAATAAAATCATCAATTGACTCATTAAGTATTTTATCTACAATGAGAACATCTGAATCAGAGTTTTTAGTGGTATGGGTGTCTTTATAGGCACTTAATAAGACTGGAGAATCAAAAACAAATCCTAAATTATAATTTTTCTGTCTAAGCTGTAGGCCCAACCCAAATTGTACGCCCCTGTAATAATTTGCCTTATTTATTTTTAACTGGCTGTTGCTAAGGATAATCATTTCGTTCTCTTCAATTTTCCCAAATAAATAGGATAAATTAACACCAATATTCAATTTCTCAGACATGCTTCTTCCATAGTCGAATCTTAAGGTATTTAAACCTCCTAAACCATTAATATTACTTATATAACTCTGTTCGCTACCTTCAATTTCAGTTTCCACTCCAATTAAGGCGTAGCCTACATTGGTTGCAGGCATTAACGTAAAGCCCATCCCATATTTACCATTGGGATTGAAAGCAATGGATACACTGGAAAAATTGCCCGCACCTCTATATTCATTATCTTTTCCATTGGAAATATAATTTATCTCTCCGGTGAAGCCTATATCAAATAAAAAGCGATTTTTTGGTATTGTTGCAAACAGGGCCGAATTGTAGATATTGATATTCGATTCAATATCAGAGGCAATTCCCGACTTTCCTAAACCACTGTTTTTACCCACATTAGAATTACCTTCATTTCCCAATCCAAATAAAGAGTAAGGAGATCCTGTTAAATTATTTGCTTGCGAATACCCATTTGTAAAGCCCAAAAGGGAGATAATTATCAATAGGGAACTAATCGTCTTCATTCTCATAAATTGCATAAGAAATTATTAATTTTGTTGTAGAGCCTTCACTCAAAGAAGGGTCAGTAAATATGATGCGATTGACTGTTGAGCTATTCTCCTTTGCCAATAGGATTAAGGCATCATCAACAATTGGGCTTTGATATATTTTACGATCTATGTAGCGTAACACAGGTACGTTGTAAAACAATTCATTATACTCTTCATTATGATCACCCAATCGAGCAAATGCTTCACCTGAGGAATGAAAAATTTGATCAGTAACCTTGTTGTTTTGATCAACAACATATATGGAAAGCGGATCGATGACTGGTAATATATCTGAATAAGAGGTTTTTTTAAGCTTTAACTGCAAATTGGCATGTAATACGGTGCCATCACCAGGTATATCAAACAATTTCTTAATGGAAGGAAACCTAATGCGGGTTGCATAGCCTGTACCCGATTGATAATAACTTATATTATTGGTTGATTGGGAGTTCTGATTTATCTTTTGATTTACAAGAGGTGCTAAATTTGAACTGGGGACACTGTTTTCAATTTTGTTAAAACACGATAAAGGATTTGAACTTATAGCTAAATCGAATGTTCGTTCATCTGCACCATACTCGTCAGGAACCTTATAATAAAACCTGATATATGTTTTGTCATTAAGCTTGGAAAACCCGATAACGGAAGCATCGTCATATGGTCCTGGTTGTACTGTAATCCCTTTAAATACCTGGATTAAGTCCTGATTGTTATTGATATCATGAATTAAGGCCTGAAAGACATCATTTCCAAAATTCAGAGGTAATGGAATATATAGTGAATCTCTATTGGGGCTAGGATAATATTCAAAGGTGGCCGCAGGGGTTTGGTTATAGGGTATTTTGCTCGTATTGAAAAATGCTTCATCATCAGTCTTTAGGAAATCTGTCAGTACATGAATATTGATCGTACTTATTTTTGTGGTATCACTATAAAAGTACTTGTCATATCCCAATATCAATCCAACACTATCTATTACGGCATCGGTGTCAATATCGAAGAAAGAGGCATTGAACTCAAAAAAACTTGAAGATTTGATCCTTCCAAAGTAGTCGTCCTCATATTGTCCTACCAACAACCGATTAGTACTTGATGTACTGAGACTATCAAATTTAAATGTTGATAATTCCACATTAAAGGTGTCAATTTTAATGACCCTGACCTTCGAATTTGTGAATTCTTCACCAACTATTAAGGTTGGCATGTCCTCCATATCTATAGAGCAACTGGCTAACAATAAAAAAAGTAATGAAATGAGAAGGGCGCTGTTTTTCATGCTATTATTTTGAAGTGGTGCAAATAACAAGCTTGAAAACAACTTAATAAATTAAAATATACAGATCCCTCAATGTGGTCTATGAATCCTTTAAAACTCCATACAAAACTTTAATAGACCAAAATATAGGGTTAGTAGACAGAGCTATTGCCTTAGTATATTTCATTTAGAAAGACGGATTTAGCGTTCTAAGTTTGCTTCATGAAAATGATATTTAACTCATTGATGTTTTTTGGAAGCTTTTTGATTGCAAAAGCTCAAGGCTCAATAAATACAGTAAATAATGAAGCAATCATTAAAGGTGATTATGCCGTGTTTACCGATGTTGGGGATGTTGAAATGACAAATAAATCAATACAAATGAATCTTTATAAAACATATACTTCTGATCACTTGCAATTTGCGATAAGTTATGCAAACCAATCTCGTAGGTTTAAGGATATACATGAAAGCTCTGTGTTCAATTCATTGGAAAACTCTTATTCAATTGGTTTTAAAACTGCGTATACAAAAACGCACAAAGATAATTGGAGTACAAGTTTAAGTATTGAACCACAAATCAACTCTACTTTTAAAACGTCGCTCAATAGCAATGACTTCATGTTGGGAGGTTCGCTAACAATAAGTAAACACTGGAACACTATTAATTTGGATAGAAAAGCAGAAATGGCTTTTGGACTTCGCTATGATACCCTATTTGGAAAACCGATATTATATCCAGTCCTATCCTACACTCATTTTATAAATACCGATTGGAATTACACCGTTGGATTTCCTTTCAGCAGTGTCAATTATTCGATAAATGAGAATCAGATCATAAGTGCTTTGATCGGGCCAGAAGGTTACTATACAAACAATTCAGATGTTATTAGCATAAACGGTACCGATAGCTTTTCAAATAGTAAGCTTGAATTTAGATCGCTGTTTATGGGTATGGATTATCAATTGAAATTTGACGGCAATTGGACAACAAATTTTGGGATTTCATACGTGCCCAATCCAGAATTGAGAGTTTTGGATACAAATGACAATGAAATCTATTCTTTTGGGTCAGAAGAATCGTTTCGCATAAACTTTGGAGTTAAATATAAATTAAATTAAAAAAATCAGAATGAATACACGATTTGAAATGAAGCCTTTTATCTTTTTAATGATTGGTCTTTTATCGCTGACCTATAGCTGCTCATCAGATGATGATGACGACGATTTAGGGAACTGGACAAAACGCTCTACATTTAATGGAGAGCCTAGAAGTAGCGCGGCTTCATTCAGCATTGGCAATATGGGATATATGGGTACTGGCTATGATGGAAAGTACTATTTGAAGGATTTCTGGCAATACCATATGGATGGGGATGCGTGGCAGCAAATGGCAGATTACCCTGGCATTGGAAGAAGTTCGGCTGTTGCATTCGTGATCGATAATTCGGGATACCTGGGAACAGGCTATAATGGAGATATTAATAAGGAATTGGGTGATTTTTATAAATATGATGTCGATAGCAATACGTGGACCTCGATAGCCAATTTTGGAGGTATTAATCGAAGAGGCGCCGTAGCCTTCGGCTCAGAGAACTTTGGTTTTGTTGGTACGGGATATGACGGAAACGGGGATAAGAAGGATTTTTGGAAATACGACCCACTATCAGATTCATGGACTGAACATTTTGGATTTGGAGGCGATAAGCGACGCAATGCAACCACTTTTAGAATTGGAAACAAAGTGTATTTGTGTACAGGAATTAACAACGGAATTTATGTAAAGGATTTTTGGGTCTTTGATGTTGTGACTGAGAAATGGAGCTCTTTTAAGAATTTGGACCATGATGATTACGACGACGATTATTTGGATGTTTTAAGGGCTAGTGCCGTAGGATTTAGCATGGATGGAAGAGGTTATATAGCCTGTGGAGAAAATTATGGTGCTAAAAAAACAGTCTGGGAATACATTCCTGAAAACAATACTTGGGATCAAAAACTATCTTTTGAAAGAACAGCCAGGCAGGACGCAGTGGTATTTGAGGATGGACACCGGGCATTTGTTTCACTTGGTAGAAATGGCACCTTGTATTTAGATGATACTATGGAATTCTTTCCTTTTGATTTGGAAGATGAAAATGATAATTAAATAAAAGACACAACCCAAACGATGTTTGTATTTAACATTAGCCTTGCAATTATTTAGTTTGGTTGTGCTTATGGGTCGGGTATCGTTTTGATACTTATCTGAAATTGGCATCCTCGATACCCTGACTCTTTTTAATATTGATTTGTAGATGATTTTTGTTGAATTAAAGAATTTAGTAAAGCCGCTATGTGATTGATTTCCCTTTATTCATTAGTAGCGTTATGGAGCCAGGTTTCAGAGAGTGAGTTGTTTAAAGTTAATTACGATTCCTGGCTCCTTTTTAAAAATAATGATCGGACAGAAATCTATACAATAAGAACGTACCGGGAAGGTGCAACCCAGAATTGATATATCGTTTAAGATAAGCTTCAGGGTATTAAATCCCAACGGGATAATAGAGTCGCTACAAAAGTTTCAATAACAATAGATAGCAATAATATAAAACATGATTTGAGTAGTTAAAATAGTTTTTAGATTGATTGATAGCTGTTGATGAGTCAGGTACTGATATTGTTTTCGAGGTTAGAATTATGATTGCAAAATTCTTTACTTGACTCTTTTTTTAATGAAAATGAAAAAAATAATAACATACACATTGGTGTTTTTTACGATAACTTTAGTAGTTGTTTATTTTAGTGTGCTTATTTACAAGCAAGAAGAAATGAGTAAATTTAATAACTCTTTAGAATTAGTAATTAGACAAACAGAATATGGCTGGAGTTATGAGATCTATAAAAATGATCAGATTTTTGTTAAACAAGATCTTATTCCTGCCGCCTCTGGGAAGCAATATTTTAAGTCAAAACAGGATGCAAAGAAAATTGGACTGCTTGTTTTAAAAAAGTTACGAACAAGAGAACATCCAATGATAACGATTAAGGACCTGGAAGATCAAAGGATTGATTATAAAAAATAAGCCAAATAGAAGAAAATGATATTTACAGAAAGTAAAATAAAGAGACTGTTGGTGCATGTTCTATTGTGGATTTGTTTTTCTATGTTTTCTATCAGTGTGGCAAGTATTGAAGTTGGAGCGGTGCCAAATGAGATGATGATGCGCTTATTGTTTAATCCAATCTTGTTTTATGCCAATAGCCTATACCTCGTGCCTTATTTTTTATTGAACAGGAAAATTGGATGGTACATTTTGTCATCTATTTTATTATTAATTATCTTTAACTATGTCATAATTAGTGTTTTTGGTAGTTCGTTTTTTAATTTTTTAGATCGACCAATACAAACAGAGAATGATTTATTGAAAATTAACAATATACGTTATATCGCACCTACGGTATTTTCATTGTCTTTTTTTCTATTGGGTGGCGTTTTTGGGTTGGTCAGTAATTTTTATAAGCGTGACAAACAAAGTCAAATTAGAGTGAAGGCTCAAAAAGAAATGGAGCTTCAGTTTTTAAGAACCCAACTAAAACCGCACTTTTTATTTAATACCTTAAACAGCATTTACTTTTTAGTAAGAAGTAAATCTGACGATGCGCCTGAAGCTGTTATTACACTATCTGAATTAATGCGATATATGTTATACGAAGTAGGGAAGGGCAAGGTGTCTTTGGAGAAAGAGATCAACTATATAAACAACTATATTTCTTTGCAAAAATTACGATTGCATCAGAGTGAACACATAAAAATTAAGGTAGATGGCGATTATAAATACTTGAGAATATATCCTTTGTTGTTAATTTCCTTTATAGAGAATGCCTTTAAACACGGGACGACAAGTAATGGTGAAACGTTTATAGATATTGATATCGCGGTCAAAAACGACCACCTGCATTTTAAAGTGAAAAACATAATAGGATTAACAAAGAAGGATATAGATAATTCGGGTATTGGAATGGAGAATATAAAAACCCAATTGGAATATTTATATAAAGACAATTACGAGCTTATGACGACTAATGAAGACGGGTATTATAATGTGGATCTAAAAATAAAATTGATATGAACTGTATTATTATTGACGACGAGCCTATGGCTGTAAAGGTGATTGAATCCTACTGTGAATCAATAGATTCAATCACGGTTTTGGGCACTTTTACCAATGCTTTGGATGCTCTTGATTTTATCAAGGACAATTCGGTAGATCTGATTTTTTCAGATATTGAAATGCCTCATATCAATGGGGTCGATTTCATCAAAACCTTAGAGCAT
>Ga0208015_1000541_pt1 | contig 18942 bp, 20 predicted proteins | sample 26BtaG_FD_184101 | JGI IMG/M metagenome (GOLD analysis project Ga0208015, IMG submission 184101) | Marine viral communities from Cariaco Basin, Caribbean Sea - 26B_WHOI_OMZ_CsCl (SPAdes) (version 2) | ecosystem: Environmental > Aquatic > Marine > Oceanic | place: Caribbean Sea: Cariaco Basin...
TTTCGCCAAAATGGCGGGAAATGGGCAAGAAACATACAAATAACGGGAGAATAGCGTCTGAAACTTCCGATTTTTGCTGATTTAAACCTACATCGGCAAAAAGCAGCGGTTATTCAGACCTTCCCTAACTCCCATACTTGCCATGGGTACCCGATGAAATTCATGCTTCAGGGTGGTAGTCATAATCTCCTCTGGCGTTCTTACTCGCGCGTCCAGAATCGTCCCTGTTTTTCGAAAACAGGTACTTGCCGAGGGCTGCGACGCCAAGTACCAGGGCGACGATGAGCAAAAGGGATATCAACCCCATTCCCGCCATTCCAAACATGCATGCCTCATTTGTCATCATGTCAATCTCCTGATTCTGTGTGCCAGGCCTCTTACGAGACGCTGGCCTGTGCGGCTCCGCTTTCGCTGATATTGCTAGCCGCAGAGTCTCCGCTATTGGATTTGAACCGGCCCAGCCGGAGGGAATTGGTCACCACAAATACACTGGAAAGGCTCATAGCACCCGCAGCCAGCATGGGATTGAGCAGGTAACCGGTAAACGGGAATAGAACACCTGCGGCCACGGGGATCAGTGCCAGATTGTATCCGTAGGCCCAGACAAAATTGCCGAGGATCGTTTTGCGGGTGCGCTGGGAGAGCGCTGCGGCATCCACGATGCCTCGGAGGTCGCCGCGCATCAGAACCACGTCGCCGGCCTCAATGGCAATGTCGGTACCGGTGCCGATGGCGATACCCACATCGGCTTGCGCCAAGGCCGGTGCGTCATTGATACCGTCACCCACAAAAGCAACCCGGGCACCTTCTTTTTGCAGGCGCTTCACTTCGGCCGCTTTCTGGTCCGGCAATACCTCCGCAAGCACCCGTTCGATGCCGGCTTGCCGCGCAATCGCCTCGGCCGTGGCGCGATTGTCACCGGTGAGCATGGCTACACTCAGCCCTGAAGCCTTGAGCGCGGCAATCGCTTCCATCGAGCCGTCCTTGAGAGGATCGGCCACGGCAATCAGTGCGGCGAGGCGGCCATCGACGGCAACATACAGCGGGGATTTGGCTTTTTCAGCGAGAGACACGGCACTGTCGGCGACGCTGGCCAGGTCGATACCGAGGCGGCGCATATAACGGTCCGCGCCCACATTGACCCGGCGTCCGGCCACCTGTGCCTGAATGCCATAGCCCGGCTCCGCCTGGAATTCACTGGTCGCGGGCAACGTGAGCCCGCGATCCCTTGCGCCCTTGACGATGGCTTCCCCGATCGGATGTTCACTTTCGGTCTCCACAGCCGCAACCCAGGCCAGGACTTCATCCTCGCGGCCTTCCACCAGAATGAAATCCGTCAGCTCAGGCTGGCCCCGGGTCAGGGTGCCGGTCTTGTCGAGGACGATGGTGTCCATCCGAGACAATGTCTCCAGAGCCGCTCCCTTGCGGAACAGCACCCCCATTTCGGCGCCCTTACCGGTTCCGACCATAATGGCTGTTGGCGTAGCCAGTCCCATCGCGCAGGGACAAGCAATCAGCAGTACGCTGACCGTCGTGACGAAGGCAAAGGACAGGGCCGGCTCGGGCCCGAAGCTGAACCAGGTGATGAACGTCAGAATCGCGAGCACAATCACAATGGGAACGAAAATTCCCGCTATCTTGTCGGCCAGCGCCTGAATCGGGGGTTTATCAGCCTGGGCCGATTCCACCATTCTGATGATCTGTGCCAGAACGGTGTCCGCACCGACCCTCGTAGCCCGGAACGTCAGGGAACCGTTCTTATTAATGGTTCCACCCACCAGCTCGGCGTCTTTCTGTTTGGCCACGGGAACGGGCTCGCCGCTGATCATGGACTCGTCCACGTAGGATTGGCCTTCCTCCACCACGCCATCAACAGGAACCCGCTCTCCCGGGCGCACCTGGATACGGTCACCAGGTACCACGGCTTCGATGGGCACTTCGACGGCTTCCCCATCCCGAATGACACGGGCGGTCTTGGCCTGCAATTGCAGAAGTTTTTTGATTGCCTCCGACGTCCGGCCTTTGGCGACGTGCTCAAAGTAGCGTCCCAGCAGAATGAGCGTCACGATTACTGCCGCTGCCTCGAAATAGCTTTCGGCGGTACCGGCGGGAAAGAATCCTGGAACCAGCAGTGCTGCTACCGAGTAGAAATAGGCAGCGCTGGTGCCAATCATGACCAAACTGTTCATGCCGGGGTTGGCATGGCGTAATTCGGTGTACCCGGACCGGAAAAACCTCAATCCGGCATAAAACAACACCGGCGTGGTTAGGAGCCACTCAATAGCCATCCACCCCCGATGGGGCAGGAGGCTTGCATATAGAGCCTCAAGAGCAGGGATCATCTTACCCATGGCAATCAGGACTACCGGGATAGTTAGCGCTGCAGCGAAAATCACTTTCCGGCGGAGGTCCATGCCCTCCCTGTCCTGCTCTTCCGTTTCACTACTGGCGTCCGGCTCCTGAGGTTCATACCCTGCGTCGCGGATAGCCTGATGAATTCGCGACACTGACAAGGTGTCAGACAGGAACTCCACAAACGCTTTCTGGGTCGTCAGATTGACACTGGCCTTGACCATGCCGGCTTGCTTGTTCAATGCCCGCTCAACCCGGGATACGCAGGAGCCACAGGTCATTCCGATGACCGGAATTTCAGCCGACTGTAGCCGTGGCTGGTAACCCGCCTCCTTAATCAAGTCGATTAGCGTGGCCGGCGTGGCGGGCTGGTCAAATTTCACGGTGGCTTTTCCGGTCGCCAGATTCACCTGGGCTTCCGCAACGCCGCGCTGACCCATGAGCGCCTTTTCGATCCGCCCAACGCACGAAGCGCAAGACATTCCATCAACACGGACCTCTATGAGAAGCTAATTATGTTGATGGCGGGGCTTTTCCTGCCCTTCTTTGCTCTTGCCGACGAGCCCGGTCGCATGGGAGAGGGCATGATGGGTGGCAACATGATGCAGGGCATGGGCGGTATGGGGATCTTCATGATGATTGTCATGATTCTTCTGGTTGTGCTCCTGATTCTTGCGATTCTGGCACTGATCAAATATCTGAGGAATAAGTAATGAATCGGGATAAACGTGTCCACCGGCGCACAGTCCTTCAGGCTGCGGCGGGCACTGGCTTCTTTCTCGCGCTGTCGCCTGGGTTTCTGCTCACTGGCTGTGACGGCGGTGTGAGAGCAACTGAATCCGTAACGCTCGGCCTTGATTCAGAGGAATACGATGTTGAACTGGCCCTTCGTGCCACGCCCGATTCGGTATCCATACTTCCAGGCACACCCAGTGAAGTCTGGCGTTATAAGGCAGAATTGCTGAAAGGGCCGAAAAACACCCTCACTGAAAACACAAACAGCTATCTGGGCCCAACAATCCGGCTGCGCCGTGGTCAGAGGGTAAAAATCCATATTCACAACGAGCTTCCGGAGGACACCACCGTACACTGGCACGGGCTTCATGTGCCGTCCGATGTCGACGGACAGCCAAGGCTACCCATTCAACCCGGTGAAACCATGACGGTTGGGTTCGACGTGTGGGACCGGGCTGGCCTGTTCTGGTACCACTCCCATGCCCATGGTGAGCGGGGCGGGCGCGTAGGATTTCAAAGTTACGCGGGGCTTGCCGGGCTCCTGATCGTTGAAGACGACGAAGAGGCGGGCCTCGGATTGCCGTCAGGCGACAATGAACTGTTACTGGTGCTTCAGGACCGCACCTTTGCGGGTGCCAATGAACTGGTTTACCTCGACGGGGGTATGGGAGCCATGATGGATCGCATGCACGGTTTTCTGGGAGACAGGATACTGGTTAACAGCGTTCCTCCGGCCACGCGCAAGGTCGCCACGCGCCCATACAGAATTCGGGTCCTTAACGGCTCCAATGCCCGCATCTACAAACTGGCCTGGAGTGACGGGCGACCTGTCACAGTGATCGGTGCAGACGGTGGCCTTCTCCCGGAACCGGAAGACAGGCCCTACGCCACTCTGGCTCCGGCCCAAAGGCTTGATATCTGGTTAGACCTTTCCCAGTCCCAGCCGGGTAGCACTCTGGAGCTCATCAGCGACAGTTTCCAGGCCGGTATGATGGGCGGAATGGGAATGATGGGTAGCAACGCTCTTCCCCTCGGCAGCCGATTCACCCTGGTCGGTCTGGAGGTGGCCGAATCGTTAGAGGTCAACGAACAGTTGCCAGCGCAGTTAGGTCAGCAGCGGCAAAGGATACTGGTAGGAAGTAACACACGCATCCGGACGTTTGAGTTAAGACCGGTGATGATGCGGGGCTTTGCGATTAACGGTCGGCGTTTTGAAGGGCCCCACGTGGCGGATGACGAAAAAGTCCGCCTTGGCGATACGGAAATCTGGGAATTCCGGAACAACACACCCATGCCGCACCCCATGCACATTCACGGTTTGCAGTTCAACATTGTGGGGCGAAGAGGTGGCAACTCGGACAGTTTGCAGCAGGGCCTGGTGGACAGCGGCTGGCACGACACGGTTCTGGTCATGCCCCGGGAAACGGTCCAACTGGCGATGAAGTTCGAGCGCTTTGCCGGCCTTTTCATCTACCACTGTCACAACATGGAACATGAAGACGCAGGGATGATGCGCTATTTTCAGGTGCAAGGCTAAGCGCCGCCGGTCTCCTTCGTCTGCTCAACCGTTGTCACCGAGCCCGACTTGTCCTTGCACTTCATCATGCACAACCCAAGACCACACATGATCAGGCAGGGCAGGAGGCTGATCAGTATGGGAGCGAGTCCGAATAGCACCAGGTGTTCCCAGCCAAAGGTAAGTCCGGCGATGACCGCGATGGCGCCAAACAACCACCAACGCCGTGGCCCTGTCAGCAAACCCACTAGCCTTCCTCGGCCAGGATCTGAATTCAACGTGCCCTTGTCTGTGCCGCTCGTTTTGTTACAGCAACTCATTATCGTCCCTCATTTTTACCTTAGTTGTTGGTTGCTCATTTCCACCGCTTATGCGGTAAACAGCCTTGCAGTTGAGCATTTTTAAGAAAATAACGTTGAAGCAAGGTTTAAGGTCAAGGCTTTTATCAGAATGGCCAAAGTGAATTCACCTTGGGCCTTTGGGTATCGATGGCGTTGTATCATTGAAATAAAAACTGCTAGGATTTGGTGAACTGAAAGACGAGCTGTGTGTCACAGCGTTGAACCTTTACAGCTTGGTGCTTGGAATCAGGATGACCGCAACAACCCGCCAATTTATTTCCGCGCTGCTATCACTGCTTCTGGTGATAAGCGGGCCGGCATTGGCTATGTCCAAAATAGCGGACAGCGACGCGGACACTGCGATGCCGGATTGTGGTTCCATGATGATGGCTCAGGCTGAGAGCGCCGGCTCCTCAACAGATACTGAAACGGATTGTTCCTCAGCCCCTGACATGGCCTGCCCGAGCGCCAGTGGGCTGATCAAATGCGGGGTCAGCGTCAGCGTTGCCCTGTTACCGGGGGATTCCATCGGTTTTACCGATACGGGCTCCCACCCGGTATTGACCGCACGATCAACCTTCTACCAGGATCCGTTCCTGGCCTCTATTACGCCTCCTCCAGAACACCACTCCTGAGTTTTAACCCGGATTTTTGCCTCTAGGAGGCAAGCTCTTTAACGTTAATTCTTACAACAAAGTCTCGTACTTCCGTCCATCCGTAACGAGACTTTAACTGGAGTAAATCAAATGCGTAATTCAAAACTCAAGCTTACCGTAACCGCCGCCGTTCTGGCAGGCAGTGTTGCCCTCTTCTCTGCCGTTGCCCACGGCGAAGGCGCCGGCATGATGGCCGGACACTCCGAGCAGAATGGCATGATGTCCTCGCAAGGCACGGAGGGTATGGGCGGCATGATGGGGATGATGAACATGATGTCCGATATGTCCCCTGAAGACCGTAAAGCCATGACCGCAGCGTGCATGAAGATGATGCAGGCTCATGGTGGCGATGGCATGAAAGACAAAGACACCGGCACCAAATAACCATTTGGACACCCTCATGAACTGAAGCTATGGGCCGGGGATGCATGTGCATCCCCGAGCCCTGCACTGCATATAAGCGATTCCAACCGAGGATTTTCCATGAAGACCATGAAACTCGCCCTTTATACGGGTATAGCCGCTGTCGTTATCGGCGCTGGCGCCACCTTGGCCATCCAGGCCAACGAATCTGACCAGTCATCGGTTGCGCAAGCCGAGAGTGGAAAGACAGTTCAGGCCATCACCATTTACAAGAGCCCCAATTGCGGTTGCTGCCAGGACTGGGCCGAGCACCTCGCGGCCAATGGCTTTGAGACCCGCATCGTTGAAACCGACAACCTCAATGAAATCAAGCAAGAGTACGACGTACCCCGAGATATGGCGTCCTGCCACACTGCGCTGATCGGAGACCTGGTGATTGAGGGCCATGTGCCGGCCAATGACATCGTCGCCTACCTTGAGGACCCGCAGTTCAATACGATTGGGCTATCAGTGCCGGGCATGCCCCATGGCACCCCCGGCATGGAAACCGGCCGGAAGGACGATTACCAGGTCATCGCTTTTAATGCCAATGGCAAGCAAGGTGTTTTCCGTGAACACAAGGATTACTGAGGTCAGCCCCATGAAAACGATGGTTTACCGCCTGAATTCTGGCGTTTCCAGGCTTTTCCTGTTCGCGTTGGTTGCCGTCATGCCGGCCCTGGTTCAAGCCGAGTCTGCGAATGATGCCCAAGCAGTGAAAGCGCTGGCGACTGACTCCTCCGGCGCCCTGCTGGTGCTTCGGGATAGCGGCCTGCTTGTTCTTGATGATAAGACTGCCGCCGACATCCCGCTGCCACCGTCCGATTCCGGCGCTCAACCCCGTTCCATGGCAAAGGGCGCGGACGAACGCCTGTACCTGGCAGGGCCAGGCCTTGGCATCTGGCGCTATGAGTATGCTAGCGAGCGCTGGCATTCCCTCAATGACACCCTGCCGGATCTCGGAATCACCGCCATTGCCGCCCACGCCACCCAACCGGAAACGCTCTACGCCTATCTTGGTGAAGGTGGCATGTTCCGATCCAGGGACGGCGGTGGCGAATGGGTGAAGGTTGACGGTGGACCCCGGGAGCCGGTGCAGGCGTTCCTGCACTCGGATATGCCCGGCAGCATGGAAAGTGGCTGGCTGTTCGCGGGCACCACCCGTGGTGTGGCCCGTTCCATGGACTGTTTTTGCTTCTGGGGCGATGCCGGCGAATTGCGAGGGGCGGTGACGGCCATTGATTACGATCCTTCGGCCCCGGAGAACGTCTACGCCGTAATCGAGGGGCAACTTCACCACAGTTCTGACGGCGGCGAAACCTGGGTTGGCCTTGAAATACCCCAGGCAATCACCGCTCTGACATTCTCACCCAAGGAAGGACTCGTGGTGGGCACGGAAAACGGAGACCTGCTTTCGCGGAACGCCTCTGGCGAATGGGTGCCTGTTCATGAATAAGTGGTTTGTCCCGCTGGTCTTGCTCGTTGCCCCGGCCCTTCTGATGGCCGGTGGCGCGCCACCAAACAGCGACAGCTTGCCGACCGAAGTGGCCAAGGGTCGCCAGATCTACGAGCAATACTGCGCCGCCTGCCACGGATGGCAGGGTGAAGGTGCGGCCAACTGGAACAAACCGGATGAGAAAGGCGAAATGCCCCCGCCACCACACGATGAGACCGGCCACACCTGGCGCCACAGTGATGCCATGCTGTTCAGGATGATTGCCGAGGGATGGCGGCATCCCTTCAACAAAACAGATCGGCTGGCTATGCCAGCATTTGAGGACACCCTCACCGACGAGGAAATTCAGTGGGTGATCGAGTACCTGAGAACACTATGGACAGACGACCAGCGCCGCTATCAACAGAACGAAAGTCAGGACATTAACTAGGCCGAGAGCCCCTCCTGACTTCTCACGGATACCAGACAACACTCCTTTAAATCTCGGTAACTCGAAAATGTCGTTGAAGCAGCACTTCAATAAATGGTCATGGTTATTCGGTATAGCCGGTTTCAGTCTGGTGGTCGCTGCAATTTTCGTGTTGCCGCAGTACCTGAAGCCTGATCTGGATGCCGGTGTCACTTTTTACGCCACCGAGGGATGCGCACCTTTTGAAGGTCAGTGTATCGGGCGAAAGGGCGATCAAACCATCACAGTCGGCTTAGGTAATGAAGCCATCGAATCGATGACAGAGATTCCCATTCGTGTGCGTCTCGATAACATGACAGCAGACTCCCTGATCGTGGATTTCGAAGGGCTTGAAATGTACATGGGCGTGGTCCGCACCCAGCTGCTACCGAATGCCCAGGGTGTTTACCAGGGAACCATTACCCTGCCGGAGTGCGGTACCGGCAAGATGCTATGGCGGTCGAGGGTTATCATCGACAACGACCCTTCCAGTGAAGGTATCAAATTTGATTTCTGGGCAGTTTAACGGACTTACAAAACTTAGGGGACTAAATTCCTGATCTTGCAACCTGGGGAATTGGCGCCGCGTTTGCCATCGGCTGGACACCCTGTATAGGCCCCATACTCGGGGCCATATTGGCGCTCAGCTCCACGCATGCCAATGCTGAGGCGGGCATGCTGTATCTGGCGGCGTATTCGTTGGGGTTGGCTCTTCCTTTTCTCGGAACCGCCCTGTTTATTGAACACTTTCGGCAACGAGTACGCTGGCTCAGTCGCTGGAGTAGACTGCTGAGAGCGCTTGCTGGCTTGGTGCTCGTTGTAATGGGAGTAATGGTGCTCACCGGTCGGATGACACTCTTTGCGTCGTGGATGTTGTCGACGTTTCCGGTTCTCGGAAGGCTTGGTTGAGCTTCCCACAGCCAAACTACAGGGAACGGTCCATGGCTTCATGCTCAAATACTGCGTATAAACAGGTTTCATGAACAAATGGGGCCGCTATTTCGTTAACTAATGGCTTTGCATTGCCGAACCATTGAAGCGGCTCATTGTTCTTCAGGACTGAATTAAAAACCGGTTCGCAGTGGAGGATCTTGAACGTTCGCTTTTGTTTAACAGCGGGAACAAGCGCCACCACATCCCGTAAGCAACGGTCAAAACCGACCTCTCTATATTGCCCAAGAAACTGACAACGTCCCAAAGCTGAAGTTGTCTTTATGGCGCTCGTCTTCGCTGGTCGAGGCACGCAATGTGACCGCGGCCAGAAGGTGATCCCACTGCCAGGTAGCGCCCAGACCGAGCTGGCCGATCAGCGGCCCTTCGTCGAAACGGTAAGCCCCGGCATTGTCATCGATGTAAGAATAACCTACATATTCCACGCCCAGTCCCACATACACGGACCAGCTACTGCCTGAATCCTTGAACGAGCCCGGCAAAGCAATGGTTGAGGAGGTACCAGCGTAGTCCGGCACAAAATTTATAGGAAGGTGTCTGCCAAGCTGCCAGACCAACCCGGTTTTAGCAGAGGTCCGAAAACTCGACAGTAGTCCGGACGCAATCACCGACAAGCGCTGTTCAATGTCACCGCGCTGCCCGAGTTGCAGCAGTTTTCGGCCATGCGCAGCCTGAATGCCACCCACCACATCCGTTCCAAGCTGGTTGCCCCACCCTTGCGGCTTGTCGCTTCCAGTGGCTTTGTGAACCCATTTCTGAACCGACTCAGCACCACTTTCCGGACCAACAACACCAATATGAGCACCAAAGCCGGTAATCGTATCTGCATTCCAGCTCCAGAGTGTGCCGCTGAGCGACAGGTGGCCAGCATAGGGAATATCGTCGAACTGCGGACCTTTAACCGTAATATCTTCAGGCGTAACCATCAATTGCCGCAAACTCAGGCTTACCGCCTGCTTTGAATCGGCAGTCCCAATACCTGGCAGAAAGTGCAGCTCATCACGCAGAACCCGGGCAAATCTTGCCGGCTTTCCATCGTTCTCGTCAGCAGTGTCCGTCAGATACGACAAGCGTACCCCCGTTTGTATAGCCACGATCGGTTCCGGTAAGCAGGTCGTTATCCCAGGACAGGTTAACAACCTCTGCCTTCAGGCTGGTTGGGAAAACACTCATAGCGAAAGACAGCAGGAAAGCACATTCGCAGCGACGACTCAAATCCAGTCTCTCCGGTTGAAACTAAAAGTAATGAGCAGGCCTAATGTCGGGTCAGACCTGTTACAACGGCCACTCAATCCAGATGTGCAGACTAAGTGGCTTTCCTCCGTTTTTCGAGTTCCTCCCATCGACGCGGTCAGCTCCTCCGGATTAACGTGCCGCCGGACTGAGATAAGAACACCCGATTACTTGGAAAAGTCCAGCGTAGTCAATCGACCGACAGATACCGGCTCTTTAGCTGTCGGTAGTCTGAATTACTACACTTTATTCCAATCTCCCCGAGTGTCAGCTCTGTGATTAGCCGAATCATCCCCCGTTATTCGCGATAAACTCTGGTGCGGCCAAGCCTTGACTGTTAACGAGTGCCGATGGGTGATACTCTCGCGCAACATATAGCTTTCTACAGGCGGGCTCTCGGACTTCCCGCTGGACTGCTGTCCGATTCTGGACAATCAAAACCAGACACTTTTTTTGAGCTTGAAGTTCGCATAGTAAACTGTAAAGCCAGAAATTAAGCAGCTGGGGCAGTGGTCATTCTGTCCAGGTAGAGCCATCTCCAACCTGACAAATGCGTGCCCAAACTTGGGATAAAACGTGTAACTAGCGGTGTTAACAGAACTTTTTTGAACTTCCGTCCAGCCTGCAAGTTACTGACGAACAACGATTTAGACCCACCGACCTCACTCCAAACCGACCCCAATCGGCGCCCTCCGGAGGCAGAGGTCAGAGGTTCGAATCCTCTCGGGCGCGCCATATTTTTCAAGGGCTTACGTGAAAACGTAGGCCCTTTTTATTTGGCTGTGTCCAAATTGTGTCCATGGTGTGTCCACGGCTTTTAGGCATTTCTCTGGGCGAAAAAACTCTGACCTTTGCACTGAAAGATTGCATCTTGCGCAATAGACACATAAAAGGACCTTACTGACCACTTGCAATGCATTACCGAACAAAATGGCGCTGAGGGCTCCGGCATGCGCCTTTACCATTGAGCTGTGTTTACTTTTTGGACTCCAGTTTTTCACTGTACTTTGAGTAAAGACACCAAGCGGTCAAAACCGCACCGGTTAGAATCCCAACACTCATGGAAATCAATATCGCAGATTCCATAGTCATGGTTCACCTCGCGACCAACTTCAGCTGCAGACATACACTCGCAACAGAAAAGATATGAGAGACCAGTATACTCGAATCAAGCGCAGCTCCAACGCTGCTTCTCGGCTTGTTCATCGTCTCTTCATGGCCCAACCCAACCTGCTATTAAGTTGGCTTGCTGACTAGGGTTTAGCCTTCCATAGAGGGGTGGGCAATGCCCCTTCCACCTCACTCGGCTCGGGCGGTTGTACCATGTCCCGGTTATATAAAATCACCCGTTTCAAGTGACGGGCGAGCCACAGAGCGGTATACCTGAGTCACCTCAGCCAATATCGACAACGATATTTCTTCAGGAGATTCAGCACCAATATCAAGGCCCGCAGGGCCGCGTAAAGACCGCGCACAATCGGCCAAACCTAGCTCTCTCAGCTGACGAACTCGTCTTTTGTGAGTGCGCTTGCTTCCGAGGGCGCCGAGATAATAACAACTACCTCCTAGAAGGGTTTGGAGAATAGGCATTTCCCAGTCATGGTCATGGAACATGGTGACAGCAGCGGTCCACGGGTCGAGCTCCGGACATGAAAACATTCGGGCTGTAGACAATCTAAAGGTCGATGCGCCAGACTGAGCTGCAGACATTAGCGTTCCCTCATCAGGGGAAAAACCATGACCTCATGCCCACTGGCCACTGCAACCTGACTCAGGGCCATGGCGTTGAGTCCCTGTCCGATCACAAACAGCCGTTGACGGGGGTAAAGCCAACGTCGGACCATCCCCTCGGATGGCGGGGTGACGTCGGTATCCATCACCACACGCGAGGTCGAGGCCATGGTATCGATCTCCAGCGCCGCCGGGCGGCGTGCGCCATGCGCCTTTAGCAATTCTGCTAGAGTGCACCCGCCGGTCTGGACGTCAATATAGATTTCAACGCCAGCCCCACAAGGCAATCGAATGTCTAGGAACGGTGACCCAGCGCCCAGGCGCAACCAACGATTTTGGCCCTCCCTAATGGCTTCAAGCGACTCGTGAACAATCAACCGGTCCCCACAGCCGGTGCCAGTAAGGCTGCCCACACAATAACCTTTACCGGTGACCGCCATCTGGCTGCCCAATGGCCGAGGCGACGAACCATCTCGGCAGACCAAAGTAGCCAAAGCCATTGCCTCACCGTGGCTACGGAAATCCCGGGCCGCCGCGAGGACCGCAACCTCGTCCGGAATCAACCGGCCAGGTCCATTGGCTCGACGACCACCGGGCTGTCCGCGTCGAAACGAACGCCTTCGCGAAGCATGAACAGTGGACGGATCGCTTCTGACGCGTTGACGGTTACCCCGCTGTTATCCACCAAGGTAAAGCGGCCCTTGACCTGCTGCAGCACTGACACGTCAGCGATTTGACCAACCGAAAGGCTGCCAACCTCATCATCAATAGCCAGCATGCCAGCCGCATTGCTCGTCACCGTGGCAATCACTTCGTTAAGCGACACGCCCAATGCCAGCATTTCAGTCATTGCGTGGGTTAGGCAGAAGCGCGTCTTGCCGAAGAACGGGCTCGTTTCCCGGTTTGCGGTCTTTGCCTGACCGGCGTCGGTGTTATAACCGTGCATGTCGGCCCCAAGGGTGTTGGGGAGAATGCCGGCTTCAATCACCTTGCGCGCCATCTCGAAGCTAAAATGGGAACCGTGCCCCACATCCACACGAAGGCCCCGGTCTAGTCCCGCACGGATGATCGGATGCAGTTCTCCGGTCTTGCTGGAGATAAACCCGCCCGGGTGCCGGGTGAAGGGATGCGCCAGAATGTCCCCTTCCTTCATCAGCGGCACCAACTCCTCTATCACGGTGTCGGGATCGTCGATGCCCTTACCAGCCTCTGGCCATATCTGACCTAGGTGTATGTACAGGGGGACGCCAATGCCCCGGGCGATATCCCGGGCCTGCTTGATCACGTCCATGCCCCAGCGTGATTTACCGCCAACTTCGGCATGGGCCTTGATGCCCTTGACCAAGTCCCGGTTGGCCAGGCCCACCTCTATCGTCCGCTTCACATCAACGTCTTCCGGACTGTAGAGCTGCGGGTAGTGATGCCCCTCCAGTCCGCCCACCAGGTAGGCGGACAGGAAACACAGAACACGGCTGTGGGCGGGTTCGGAGATGTAATGGCGAAAGGCCGGCAGCGTCATCAGGCTGGGCCCGCCCTGATCCACCAGGGTCGCCACACCGGCCTGCACACCGCAACGATCCGGATTGAGCCCGAAGCGCCCGGTCACATGCTCGAACACATGTGCATGGGTATCGATCAGACCGGGGGTTACGAGGCGGTTCTCCGCATCAATGACCTCCTCGGCCAGATCCGGGTTAATACCCGCTTCCACCGCCGCAATGCGACCGTCCTTGATGGCGACATCCAGAACGCCATCGCTCCGGTTCGCAGGATCAACAACGCGCCCCGACTTCAGCAGCAGGTCGTAGGGTTTACGTTCCATAAGCCTTCTCCTCTCTGTAGGCGCGCGAGCGGCACGGGTATTGCTTTCGCTCTTCATCTGACGCCGCGACATCAAAAAATTATGCAGTACACGAACTAATAGTATACAGTAGCCCTAACCAAATTAAACAGTGTACTGATTATTTTCTGAAATACATTTCCATGCTTAACAGCAAGTTGCCGTTTTTAAAGCCTTTTTAATTTAGCTTTCTGGCGGCGATTCCCGGAGGAACTGAAGGTGCAGAGCAAAAACCACGACGAAGCATCAGTCACGCAGGAGCGCGGTGTCGGCGCCAGAAAGGTGCGTAAAGAAGACGACCGCTACATGAGAGGACGTGGTGAGTACGTGGGCGACATGAGTCTGCCTGGCATGCTCGAAGTCGCATTTCTTCGCAGCCCGGTCGCCCATGGACGAGTGAAAAACGTCACCAAACCCCCGGGTTCCGAGGCGCAGGTTTTTGTTGCGGCCGATCTGGTCGGCGTAAAAGGCATCCTCGCGGATTCAGCGCTGCCGGGATTCAAGTCATCGGAACAACCCATCCTGGCCAACGACAAGGTTCGCTATGTTGGCGAACTGGTTGCTGCCTGCATCGCCTCGGACCGGGCCAGGGCCGAAGACCTGGCCGACGGGATCGAGCTGGAGATCGACAACCTTCCGGCGGTATCAGATATGCTGGAAGCCCTCGAGGAGGGCGCGCCACTGGTCCATGACGAATGGGGCGACAACATCTTCCAGCACACCCTCGTTGACGGTGACCTGGACACCGTCCGTCGCGAGGCTGCCATCAAGATCGAACGGGAGTTCCGCACCGCCCGCCAGTGCATGTCTCCCATGGAGGGACGCGGTGTTCTCGCGGTCTGGGACAAGCGGCTGGGGCAGCTCCAGGTGTATACCTCGACACAGATTCCCCACATCGTCCGTACCGGCCTGTGCGAGTGCCTGGGCTTGAGCCATGAGCAGATTCGGGTGGTGGCGCCGGATGTTGGCGGCGGCTTCGGCTACAAAGGCATCCTGCTGGCGGAAGAAGTGTGTGTCGCCTGGCTGGCGATGCATCTCAAGCGCCCGGTGCGCTGGCTTGAGGACCGGCGAGAGCAGCTCACCGCCAATGCCAACTGCCGCGAACACCACTACCGGGTCACCGCCTATGGCGATGCATCCGGCCGGTTACTGGCCATGGACACCGACGCCGTCGTTGACGCGGGCGCCTATTCCTCGTACCCGTTTTCCGCTTGCCTGGAAGGCGCCCAGGTGGCCAGTATCCTGCCCGGTCCCTACGACTTCGGTGCCTATCGCTGCAGCACCATCTCTGCATCGACCAACAAACCACCGATTCTCCCCTATCGGGGTGTGGCACGCACCGGCGTGTGCTTTGCCATGGAACTGACCATTGATGCCCTTGCACGGGCCGCCGGACGGGAACCTTCCGATGTGCGCCTGGATTGCCTGGTGAAACCGGAGGACATGCCGTTCAACAACATCACCGGCAAGCACTTCGACAGCGGCAACTACATCGAGTGTGTGCAACGCGCCGTGGCGGCAATCGACCTGAAAGCCGTGCGCCAGCGACAGCAGCAGCCCGAACCCGACGGTCGCCTGATTGGCCTTGGCATGTCCATATTCTGTGAACAATCCGCCCACGGCACTTCGGTCTACGCCGGCTGGGGCATCCCCATGGTTCCGGGCCACGAACAGGCCGTGGTCCGGTTGACGCCCGATGGCACCCTGGAGGTCCGGGTGGGCATCCATTCCCACGGCCAGGGACTGGAAACAACCCTGGCCCAGGTTGCCGAAGAGGTCCTGGGGATCGACACAGACCAGGTGCAGGTTGTTCATGGTGATACCGCGCTGACCCCCTACTCCACCGGCACCTGGGGGTCACGCTGCATGGTCATGGCAGGGGGCGCCGTTGCCCGCGCCTGCACAGCCCTGGCCTCAAGGATTGCCCTCATCGGCGCCCACCTGCTTGAAGTGCCGGCGGAGTCGGTCAAGGTGCAGGACGGCGTGGTGTGCTCATCGGAAACCAGCGGCACCGTCACCCTGCAGGACGTAGCCCGCGTCTGGTACCTCAAGCCCCAGTTGCTTCCGGACAACGTCGATTCCGGTGGCCTTGAAGTCACCGTCGGGTATAAGCCACAACGGGACAGTGGCACCTTCAGCTACGCCTGCCACGCGGTTGTGGTTGCAGTCGACCCCGAGCTTGGCACCACGGAAATCCTGGATTACGCCATCGTCGAGGACGGCGGCGTACTGGTAAATCCCATGATCGTTGACGGTCAGGTCTATGGAGGCGTCGCCCAGGGCATCGGCACCGCCCTCTATGAGGAGATGCCGTTTGACCGGAACGGCCAGCCACTGGCTTCGACCCTGGCCGACTATCTGCTGCCAGGCGCAACGGAAGTGCCGGCCATCACAATCGACCACATGGAAACGCCGTCGCCGTATACCGAGTTTGGCCAGAAAGGCATTGGAGAGAGCGGTGCCATCGGGCCACCCGCCGCCATTGTGAACGCCATTAACGATGCACTCCGGCCCCTGCAGGCAGAGATCTGCGAAGTGCCGGTCACTCCACAGCGCCTGTTGCGTGCCATCAACAAGGCCCGAACGGCTGCCACCAGGGAGGCCGTATCATGAAACCACAGGCATTCGACTATCAACGGGCAGAGACCATCATCGACGCCTGCCAGGGCATGACCCACGGCGACACCCGCCCACTGGCGGGAGGCCAGTCCCTGGGCCCGATGCTGAACCTTCGGCTGGCACGGCCCGGCACCCTGCTGGACGTGTCTGTCACCCGGGAGCTCAGGGGCGTAAAACGCGTAAACGGGGGCGTCCTGATCGGCGCCTCGGTCACCCACGCCGAAATTGAAGACGGCCTGGTTCCGGACAACACCGGTGGCATTCTGCCCCAGGTGGCTCGTGGCATTGCGTACCGTGCGGTCCGCAGCCGTGGCACGATTGGGGGCAGCCTTGCCCATGCCGACCCGGCCGCTGACTGGGCCACCACGCTGACGGCGCTGAGGGCGCAGGTCGCTCTACAACGTCAGTCCACCCAGGGAGCCGTCCGTCGCCGCCTGTATCTGAAAGACTTCATTTCCGGCGCCATGCAGACGGTCATTGGCGAAGACGAACTGATGATCGCGGTCTTTGTGCCGGATGTCCCCGAAGACCACCGTTTCGGCTATTTCAAGCTCTGCCGCAAGACCGGCGAACTGGCCCATGCCATGACCGCCATTCTCAGGGGCTCCGAGCCGGACGATCAACGGGTGGTATTCGGCGCCCTGCCCGGTGCGCCAATCGTTCAGACCGGCGCTGACGCCCTGGAACCTGACGTCTGGCGTGAACTGCTCGCCAGGCGCTACCCCGATATGGACGACGTGGAACTCGCGGTGCGTATTCGCGTTATGAAAGAAGCCTTCGAGCGGAGCAAGACCCGATGAACAGCAAAACGGTAACCATCAACGGCCGCGCGTCTGATCTGAACATTGAGCCCCGGCGCAACCTGGCAGACTACGTCCGTGAGGACCTGTTGCTGACCGGCACCCACGTGGGATGCGAACAGGGCATCTGCGGCGCATGCACCGTCGTCAAGGACGGTCGCCCGGTGCGTTCATGCCTTACCTGGGCCGCCAGTTGCGAGGGCAGCGACGTCCGGACTATCGAGGCCTATGACACCGACGCCGTGATGACCCGGCTGCGCGAGGCGTTTTCCCGGGAGCACGCCCTGCAATGCGGCTTCTGCACGCCCGGCATGCTGATTACCGCACAGGACATCGTTCGGCGGTTTGCCGGCCAGACCATCAGCGACAAGCGCATCCGCTACGAGCTGAGCGGCAACCTGTGTCGGTGCACCGGTTACGTGGGGATTGTCCGGGCCATCCAACGAGTGCTGGAGAGCTACGGCGACCAGCCTGTTCCGGACCTGGCAACCGCCCCGTCGTTGGGCGTTATGGAACTGCAGGATTTCGACGCCATCCCCTTGGAGGAGAAAACCCGGGACGAGAGCCGGGGCCCAGCCACCCGCAGCGTGGCAGAAGGGAACGGCCGGCGCATTGAAGCCCAGTTCGAGCTGGCGCACCCGGCCCCCGCGGTCTGGGCCATCCTGCGGGACGAGCTGCCCGCCGTGGTGGCCTGCCTGCCGGGCGCCGAGCTGTCGTCCATGAACGACGACGGCTCCCTGGAAGGCTTCTTCCACGTCAAACTGGGCCCGGTCTCGGCACGCATTGCCGGCGAGGGCAAGGCCACGTTCGATGACAGTCGCTGGCACGGGGAGGTCAGTGGTCAGGGCACCGACAGTCGCTCCAACTCCCGGGCCAAGGGCACGCTCTCCTTCTCCCTTGAGGAGCTGGACGAGTCCGCCAGCCGCATGACCGTATCGATCAGCTTTGAGATGAGCGGCGCCCTGGCCCAGTTCAGCCGCGGTGGTCTGGTGGAGGAAATCATCAGCGTGCTGATCGAGCAGTTTCAAACCAACTTTGGCCGGCATATGGCCGGCGAAGCCCCGGTGAAACAGTCGTCCCTTGGCATTTTCCAGCTCACCTGGATGGCCTTCAAACGGTGGCTGCGGCGCCTGTTCTGAGGCGCCCGGTTTTACCGCTTATTGGCATTGGCCCGGGCTGATGGGTAACAATAGGCCGTTGTTGGTTTCGACTCATCAGAAGGACACTGTTGCCCATGCCCGTCAACGCCCCTGTCACTGCCGCCGAACAGGCGTCGGAAGAACGTCTGGACATCCTGTCGGAACGGCCGGGCTTCCTGATTCGGCGCCTGCACCAGATTCACGTTGCGTTGTTTCATGACGAATGCGAGGCCTTCGGCCTGACGCCGGTCCAGTTCAGCGTGATCACGGCGCTGGAAGATGAGGAGCTGGACCAGAAGCAGCTGGGCCAGAAGGTGGGTATCGACCGGGCATCCACGACGGATGTGCTGCGTCGGCTGGAGAAAGCCGGCCTGATCGAACGTCGGAAATGTCCCGAAGACGGTCGCCGGCAACTGGTACGCCTGACGCCGGAAGGTGAGTCATTGTTGACGAAAGTCGCGGGCAGCGCCCTGCGCGCCCATAAGCGCACGTTGCAGCCACTGACCAAAGCGGAACGCGAACGCTTCATTCGCTATATGCGCAAAATTGTCAGTGCCAACAACGAGCATGGGCGCGCCTCCCTGAAGCTGTCCTAGCCCGGATTTCTCATAGGTCCCCAGCAAGTCTCGCAGACTGTGCGGGTTACCGCCATTACCGCTCATTGGCGGCCGTGACTGATCAATAATCGATCAATTCCTGTTGTCCGGACACACGGCCCCCTTT
>Ga0208015_1000547_pt1 | contig 18794 bp, 16 predicted proteins | sample 26BtaG_FD_184101 | JGI IMG/M metagenome (GOLD analysis project Ga0208015, IMG submission 184101) | Marine viral communities from Cariaco Basin, Caribbean Sea - 26B_WHOI_OMZ_CsCl (SPAdes) (version 2) | ecosystem: Environmental > Aquatic > Marine > Oceanic | place: Caribbean Sea: Cariaco Basin...
AAGACACTTCCAACTTCAGGGAAGTCATTCGAATGGATCATGCAGAATCCGGAATGTATTTGATCAATATCTCAGACGGATTAAAATCGGTTACGAAAAAGATTATTGTTCATTAAAGAATACCTAGGAAAGTACTAAAGCCGTCTCAATTACTGAATTAAGACGGTTTTTTTATGGACTTTTTGGAAACTGTAGATAGTATAATTCAGTATTTATTTAAAATCATAGGATTGCATTGTTTGTCATATTTCAATGTAAAACAAAAAAAAGACCCTTTCATAAGATTGAAAAGGTCTGTTGCAACTTAAAGACTAACTCAAATTTTAACTTGCATTTTTATTCCCACCAGTGCGTTTTTATATCTCGAGGCTTGCCCGTCCATGCGAGTCGGATGGGCCCTGAAGTTCATGGTTTTATAAGCCTACGGTCCATCCATTCGCCCAAGCAGGTTTGGCACTGCCGTTACCTGCTCCTGTGGCATTTTCATTGATGCTATACACCCCCGATACATCAACAGCTTCACCAGCAGTGTCTTTTCCTACAGATAGTGTGTTGACATTGTCAAATTTGACGTTGGTCGCTGCTAAACTGCCTGCAGTGACATAGCCCACACTTTCATCATGTTGAATGTCGAACCCAGTTTTCCAGTTGCTCAGTACCACATTGTCAAATTGTGCTTGAGTACCCACTCTCAACTTGATGGCTTGTGCTTCAGAACTTGTATCAGCAGCTCCCAAACCAACTAAGGTGAGGTTTTTAATAGTTGGGTTAGAGATTGGTGTAGCCAAATGATTGTTGGAATTGTTATCAGCCTCAATGCCTCTATTGCCTGCATTTGTTCTGATGCCATACCAGTTTTCACCAGTTCCTGACCAACCTTCAGTCCAATCAAACAAATCATCACCTACTTGTTCAGAGAAATTACTTACAACTAAATATTTTGCCTGTGCTGTTCCGCCGAAAAATTCAAAACCGTCATCTGAGCCTTCATGAACTTGAACATATTCTATGGTTGTACCACTGCCCACGCCGAAAAGTGACAGACCATTGAATTCTTTTTCTGAATTGTAAGCAAAACCAGAGTATTCAATTCTCAAATATTTAAGTGATCCTGAACTGTCATTCGAGTCGCCTCCTCCGTAGGTCAAATCAGAGACTTCAGCAGAAGCGGTGGTGCCTTTGTTTATTGGAGCATTTCCGCACAATACCAGTCCTCCCCAAGCGCCAGGAGCATGAGTTGCGGAGGTCATAACTACCGGATTGGAAGCTGTGCCTTGTACATCAATTTTACCATTTTGTGCAACAGCAATATAACGTACTGCGGCAAAATCACCACTTGTAGCCGGAGTAGCTTCTATTTTAACGCCGCTTTTAATCGTCAGTTTAGCGCCAGCGTTGACAATTAATTTTCCGGTTAATTTATAAGTTCCAGATTCCAAGATGACTTCACCTTCATTGATCTCTCCGTTAAGATTTTCACGATCTAAGACAAATGTAGTTCCACCATCATCATCTGATGGGTTGTCATCATCACTTGAACAGGCCGTTGTAAATAGTAAAGCCAATAAAAGTGCTGTTCCTAAAAGTTTCGAAATTGTTTTTTTCATAATGTTACTTGTTAATTGATTTTGATTATTTAATTTATAATTATTGAGTTGTTAAAATTTGTAATGCAATCCTAATTTGAAAAACGCTCCACGCTTGTACGACAGTACCGTAATATCTTCTGATGCATTTTCTTGAACTCTTTCTACGGCTGGATTAAGCAAATTCTTGATCGAGAAATCGAGACCTATGTGCTTGTTTATCTTTGTTTTTAGTATGAAATCCAAAGCACCCACACCTTTATCAACCAAGTTTCCTTTGGTTTCTACACCAAGGGCATAAAGTCTGTCTGAAGTATAGGAATAAGCTAAGGTGGCCATCAAGTTAGCGTCACCACTAAACTTTGTGATGTATGATAAATCTGCGTTCAACAAAAAATCAGAAGCTCCGGTAAAACCTGAAGTGTCATGTGTCAGGTTGGTGTTGTAATTTGTTTCTTGCCTTACTTTTTCAGAATCCAAATCTTGAGTGGTTTGCATATAAGTGGCATTCAACCCTGCAGAAAGTTGATTGGAATGGGCTTCATCAAACTTGAAAATATCCTTTCTGAGTTCGATTTCGGCACCATAAACATATCCGGCATCTCCTGTATTTATAAATGAAATATCATTGGTGGAAGAGGCTAAAGTGATTTCGTTGATCGGATCCAGAATGTATTTTCCAAAGGCTGTGACAGAAAAAAGCTCTGAACTTTTAGGGAAAACTTCCCATTTTAAATCGAGATTATAATTTTGTGAAGGATAGAGATCCGGATTACCAATTTTTACCTCTGTGACATCCTCATAAATAAAGAGGGCTCTCTCCTTAAATTGTGGGAGCGTATAGGTTTTACTCGCGCCTAAACGTAAATTTTGTTGGTCATTCAATTCATACTTTAAAATAATACTTGGCAAGAACTCATTTCTGTCGAATGTGTTGCTTTTTCCTGAGGCGTCGAGTTGTGTTCTCCAAGACACGGTCTGTTCTACTTTTTCAAAGCGTGCACCTACCAATGCACTCAGTTTTTTTGAAAATTGATATTCTAAACTTGCATAGCCAGCATGAATAGTTTGATCACCATCATAAGTCTGAGGGGTTAAGCCAGCGAAGGATTCGATACTAAACAGGCCGTTGTCAAAGTTTGTTTGATTTAAGAACAGGTCTAAATTGTCAGGGTCAATCGGCGTATTTAATTGAGATCCTGAAATTCTGAAATTAAATTGAATGGCTTCAAAATCACGTTTTTTAAATCTTCCGTTATAGCCTAAAGTCACTTTGCCTTTGGAATTGCCATCCACATCTTCATTGAGTTTATAGCTCACAGAGAGGTTGGCGGCCAACTCATCTTCAATCAAATTTTGGTAATAGCGATGATTGTCAGTAATAGTGTTTTGTGCAAAAACATAACCATTGGCATTGTCCGAATACTTTAAGGTGTTTTGACTTCTATCCGGCATGTCACCCTCTACCTTGTTGTAAGAAGTTGCCCAGTCAAAATCGAATTTATCAGACAGCTTATGGTTCCCCAACAGTTGATGAATCAATAAAGTGTTTTGAATGTAAGTGCTGCGTTGTATCAGTCCGTTGTCCTCTTCAGCAATGTCACGAATAAATCCTTGATAAGTATCTCTAATTTGGTTTGAAGAATTGACCATTAAAAAGTTATAGGCAATTTTATGCTTGGCGTTGATGCGATAATTGGCATTGAACATGCTGGTAGTATTGGTATTGTAAGCAAATCGCTCTTGTTGAAAAGATTTTAGTTTTGCACCTTGTGCACTGACGCTTTGGTTAATGCCTTCGCGAGCTTCAAAGTCATTGTCAAAACTCGCAGTGGCAAATAAATTGAGCTTGCCTTTTTTTCCTATCTCGAAAGATTTGCCCGCTTTTAGTCCAAAATTGCTTCCTAATGGTTTTTCTTTTACGGGGGCTAAGCTATTTTCAAAATGATAACCGCTTAATGGATTATTGGGAACGCCATAAGAAGAAAAACCAGATTTATTTGGACCATCCTGTAATTTGTAATCGTTGAATTTTGTCATGGCATTTGTTCCTATGGACGAGCCGATCGAAAACTCAAACATTCCCTTACCTCTATAGTTGACGGAGGTAATATCAACATTTCCACCAGCGAAATCTCCAGGGATATGCGGACTATAGACCTTATCGATAGCTATATATTCAACAATATCTGTTGAAAAAAGATCAAGGTCTATGTTTTTCTTTTCAGGATCATTTGAGGTTACAGGAAGACCATTAATGGAGGTAGAATTATACCGGTCTCCGAGACCACGCACATAAATGGTATTGGATCCTTCTTGTTTTGAAACTCCCGTTGTCTTGGTTACTGCAGTAGCCACATCACCCACGCCTTTTCTTGATAATTCTTCTATGCCAATACTTTGCTTGATCTCAACGGCGTTTTTTTGGTCCATCAATAAAGCAGTTTCACTGATTTTTCGGGTGGTTGCGGTAATGAGCACCTCATCTAAACTTGCGGCGCTGGCAACCATATCAACATCAATACTCACTACCTTTCCTGCTTCCAATGCCACTTCCAATTCTTTGGTTTCATAGCCGACATAGCTGTAGATGAGCGTGTATCGTCCTTCATTTAAATTGTTAAAAACGTACACCCCGTCCATATCCGACGTGGTTCCAATCGTTGTGCCTTTTATCAGCACGTTTCCGAAAGCCAAAGGCTCATTGTTAAATTCTTTATCAATCAATTTTCCGGCGATGGATGCTGTAGATTGTGCAGTCAGAATTGAGGAGAAAAAAAAGGGTAATGCAATTAAAATATTCTTCATCTGTTGGTTATAAATATTCACTGCAAAGAAAGCCATGATGTGTAAATGGGAGGTTAAGTCAAGATGAAACCTAAGTCATAAAAAAGTTAGATGAATGTTAGCTTTAGGTAAATTATTACAAAATGGACATCTTAATTTAACATTGAAAAATGTATCTTGCAGACGCATAAAACCTTACTATGAACTGGGAACAATTATTGTCATTAAAACGATTTGGAGATTCGCATAAACGGATTAGAAAAGAACAGGATGAAACCCGTTTGGGTTTTGAAGTGGATTATGATCGCATCATTTTTTCTTCTGAATTTAGAAGCCTTCAGGATAAAACCCAGGTTATTCCTTTGTCGCAAACCGATTTTGTCCACACCCGCTTGACCCATAGTTTGGAAGTAAGCGTCGTGGGAAGAAGTCTTGGCAGGCGAGTGGGCCAAGAAGTACTGGCCAAATATCCACATCTACAAAGCATCCATGGCTATCAGACCAATGATTTCGGTGCCATTGTTGCCGCAGCTGCCTTGGCTCATGATATTGGAAATCCGCCCTTCGGACACTCTGGCGAGAAGGCGATTGGTGAGTTTTTTAAAAATGGCAATGGCAAACGTTTTAAAGAGTATTTAACGGATAAGGAATATCAGGATTTATGCGATTTTGAAGGCAATGCGAATGGTTTTAAAATATTGACGGAAAGTCGCAAAGGGCGATTAGGTGGTTTGCGATTGAGTTACGCAACTCTTGGAGCTTTTATGAAATATCCAAAAGAATCCTTACCTAAAAAACCGACAACTAGTATCGCCGATAAGAAATACGGATTTTTTCAAAGCGAAAAGGAGGCCTTTGCTGATGTAGCACAGGAGCTCGGATTGATCAATCGTGGGAATCCTCAGGACTTGAGCTATTCCAGACACCCCTTGGCTTTTCTGGTTGAAGCTGCTGACGATATTTGTTACACCATAATCGATTTTGAAGATGGTATCAATTTAGGCCTGATTGAGGAAGAGTTTGCATTGGAATACCTTATCAAATTAGTGAAGAACACCATTAATTCGAAAAACTATCATGCCTTATCCAACACCGAAGATCGTGTCAGTTATTTACGCGCCTTGGCAATTAGCACCTTGATCAACGAAGCTGTTGAGCTATTTATGGCCCATGAGGAAGATATTCTCAACGGAAATTTTGACAAGGCTTTATTAGACCTTTCGAAGTACCAAGCTCAGATAAATGATATTATCAAAATAAGTGTTGAAAAAGTGTATCAGTCTCAAGAAGTTGTAGATAAGGAAATTGCTGGTTATAAGATTATCGATGGTATTTTAGATGTTTTTACAGATACCATCAGTAACTATCACCACGGTACCTTAAGCAACTATCATAAATTGATACTTAAAATCTTCCCGAAAACTTTAGATCTCGATCAAGAAAATTTATACGACAGCTTATTGGGTATTTGCAATTATGTTGCTAAATTTTCGGATAGTAAGGCCATTTTAACACATAAAAAATTAAAGGGAACTCACTTCTAATTGCTTTTTATCGGATAAATTTGCTTTTTATCGGTATTTTTGTATATTTGATGAATTCCTAACTCAATTATTATGAAAAAGAATGCGCTCACTGCCATTGTTATTTTATTAATAACTGTCGCTTTTTTATTTGTGGTCAATGATCTTTCCCATACGAGAGAACTACCATCCCAGGTCAGCACTCATAAAGTACAACAGCCCTCAACCTAGTGGGTCTCGATATAGGCTAAGCTTTCTTCGATGGTTTTGGCTATATGATTGGCGTCTAAGTTTGCCAACTGTTGCAATTGCGCAACACTGCCGTGTTCCATGAAACTATCTGGAACACCTAATGTTTTTATGGGAAGGAAATAATTGTGTTCCGCTGCAAACTCTAAAATTGCTGATCCAAATCCGCCTTTGATCGTACCATCTTCAATGGTAATGATGTATGCAAATTTTTTGAAAATCTCATGTAAAAGGGTTTCGTCCAACGGCTTTACAAAGCGCATATCGTAGTGGGCAACTTTGTTTTTAGCACTCAAATTTGAAATGGCTTCTTTGGCGTTCTCCGCAATAAATCCGATGGTTAAAATGGCGACATCATTTCCTTCTGTAAGCAATTCACCTTTTCCAATCTCCAATTTTTTAAAAGGTTGTTTCCAATCTGGAATGGCCCCATACCCACGAGGATATCTAATGGCGATAGGATGCTGAAGCCCCAATTGTGCTGTGTACATGATGTTTCGCAATTCAGTTTCATTCCGAGGCGCACAAATGATGAGGTTGGGAATACATCTCAGATAGGCCAAATCAAAAACACCGTGGTGTGTAGCGCCATCTTCACCTACCAAACCCGCACGATCTAAACAAAAAATGACCGGTAAATTTTGTAAGGCAACATCATGAATAACTTGGTCATAGGCACGTTGTAAAAAAGTAGAATAAATATTGCAAAAAACCATCATACCTTGGGTCGCCATTCCTGCGGAAAGCGTCACGGCATGTTGTTCTGCGATGCCCACATCAAAAGCCCGGTCCGGCATTTGATCCATCATGTATTTTAAAGAACTGCCGGTTGGCATGGCGGGAGTTATGCCTACAATTTTTGGATTCTGTTTTGCCAATTCAACTATGGTCAATCCAAAAACATCTTGGAACTTTGTAAGTGCAGATGCTGATCTTATAGCCAACTCTCCAGTTGTGGAATCAAATTTTCCTGGTGCATGATAAATGACTTGGTTTTCTTCAGCTTGTCTCAATCCTTTGCCTTTGGTGGTTATGACATGCAAAAATTTAGGCCCTTTTACCGTTTTGAGTCGGTTGAGCTCCTTGATGATCGCATCTAAATCATGTCCATCAATAGGACCGGTATAATCAAAATTTAGAGCCTCAAAAATATTGTCTTGTTTTTCAGTACCTTTTTTCACATTGGTCAGATATTGTTTTAAAGCACCTACACTTGGATCAATCCCAATGGCGTTATCATTAAGGATGACCAGTAAATCGGCATCCGTAACACCTGCATGATTGAGACCTTCAAAAGCCATTCCGCTCGCAATGGAGGCATCACCAATAATGGCGACATGATGTTTGTGATCACCTTTCAATTGGGAGGCAATAGCCATTCCCAAAGCTGCAGAAATGGAGGTAGAAGAATGCCCAACGCCAAAAGTGTCATATACGCTTTCATCTCGTTTTGGAAAACCACTGATGCCATGAAGTTGTCTATTGGTATGGAAAATCGATTTTCTACCCGTTAGGATTTTATGTCCGTAGGCTTGATGGCCAACATCCCACACCAATAAATCCTCAGGTGTATTATACACATAATGGAGTGCAATCGTCAGTTCTACAACGCCAAGACTGGCACCTAAATGCCCCTCTTTAGTGGCGACAATATCAATAATAAACTCGCGTAATTCTTTGGCAAGTTGTGGTAAATCCTCTTGATTTAAGGCTCTTAAATCGGAAGGCGAATTGATATGTTCCAATAATTTTTTCATCAGAGTACAAATGTAGCATTTGAAATTGTATTTTTGATTTTTAACCCTTGAAGATTATCTAGTGGAAAACCCTTTTGACGACGTTTATTTTATGAAAAAGGCCTTGCAGGAGGCAGAATATGCTTTTGAAAAGGGTGAAATTCCCGTGGGCGCACTCATTGTCATTGATAACCGAATCATTGCCAGGGCACACAACTTAACCGAGCTTCTTACAGATGTTACGGCTCATGCCGAAATGCAGGCCATTACTGCAGCATCAAATTTTTTAGGTGGAAAATACCTAATAAATTGCACCTTATACGTCACTTTGGAACCATGCCAAATGTGTGCCGGTGCGTTGTATTGGAGTCAAATAAGTAGGATTGTTTATGGAGCAAAGGATAACGAAAGAGGCTGTACTATCCTGAACACCAAATTACATCCCAAAACGGTCATGGTTGGCGGTGTTTTAGCAGAAGAATCATCCCAATTATTAAAACGATTTTTTATTGAAAAGCGAAATCTGAATTAAAAGTTGTGTTTTTCCTTATCGCGCATCTTATCGAGATTTTCTTTGGTAAGCATATAATCCCTAAAGTCCTTATCTTTCCATCGGTAATAGGCAAATAAAGGGAATACCAGAACAAATAATCCCATGGTTCCGAAACCAATAAATTTTTGGGAATATTCAGTCTCGAAAATAAATCCTATGGCAATACTGCCCACAGCGGCTACAGTAAGAACAATTATTAGATATTTCATTATTTATTAAAGTTAATCAATTGACGTCTATAAGCAGTCAATAGTTTGGATTTTGATACAAACCCATAATATTTTCCGTCCTTTAGGACAGGAAGATTCCATGCGCCAGAACGTTGGAATTTGTCCATGACGGTTTGCATGGTGTCTTCTTCAAAGATAATGACATCTGGAGGATTATGAATATAGTCATTAACAAAAGTAGTGTCATATAATTTTTGGTTAAATAGCAATTCCCTGATATCGTCCAATAAGATAATACCTAAAAATTGATTTTCGGAATCTGTAACCGGGAATAGATTTCGGGTTGATTTGGACACCCCTTCGTGGAGCATTTCACCAAAGGTCATTTTTGGGTGCAGGATGATAAAATTTCTCTCAATTACGCTTTCAAGCCTCATGAGGGTCAATACGTTCTTATCTCTGTCATGAGTCAATAAATCACCTCGCTCCGCTAGTTCGCGCGTGTAAATGGTATGTTCCATATAGTTTTTGGTGATCATATACGAAATGGCCACCGTAATCATTAAAGGCAAGAATAGTGCGTAACCTCCAGTAATTTCGGCAATTAAAAATATGGCGGTCAGTGGTGCGTGAATGACTCCTGCAATCAATCCTGCCATGCCTACCAACGTGAAATTGGCTTCGGAAACTTGAAATCCTAAGCCTAAATTATTCAATATTTTGGCAATAACATTTCCTAGGGCACTTCCCATCACCATGGTTGGAACAATTACCCCTCCAACGCCGCCTGCCGCAAAGGTAGTGGTCATGGCAATAACCTTGAAGACCGAGAATCCGAGAAGAAGGACGACAACCACCCAGACATTATCCAGATATTTATCGAAAGGATTGGAGCCCAAAGCGCTCAAATAATCTCCACTGAACAAATCGCGAGTAAAACTTAAGCCTTCCCCATAGAGTGGTGGAATGAAATAAAGCATGATTCCAATGGCTAAACCGCCAACCAGTAACTTTACAAAACGCGTTTTAAAGCGGTCAAAAAAAGCATAGATCGCAAAATAGATCTTCGTAAAATATAACGAAGCAATCCCAGTTCCAATCCCTAAAAGAATATAGAATGGCGTGTCGGAGATCGAAAAATTATCTGATACCGAAAAATTGAACAGGACTTCATCTCCCAAAAAAAAGTATGACGTTAAAATTGAACAAATTGAAGCGATTAATAATGGCAATAGTGACACAAAGGTAAGATCGAGACTAAACACTTCAATGGCAAAAACAATTCCTGCTATGGGCGACTTAAACATTGATGCCATAGCGCCTGCAGTAGCACAAGCAATGAGCAAGGTCCTTGTTTTTCTGTCCACATGCAACAGCCTGCTTAAATTGGAACTCAATGCCGATCCGGAGGTGATTGCTGGACCCAATAACCCGACTGATCCACCAAATCCAACGGTTAGTGGCGCTAAAATTAGAGGGTGATAGATCAATTTATACGACAGTAGCCCTTTTTGCCGCAATAGAGAATATAGCAGTGATGGAATGGCACGCTTTAAAAATGAAGGCACTGAGGGTACAAGTTCGGATCTGACAAAGTATTTTCTGAAGAGATATACGAACAACAGTCCAATAAATGGTAAAATAAAGTATAATTGATTTTCTGAAACAACAATGCCCTGCTCCAATAATATCTGTATGGCAAAGGTGATGTTTTTTAATGCTACAGAGGCCAAGCCTACCAAAAGACCAACAAGAATACATAGGACATAGACATAGTTTTTTTGTGAAATATATTTATATCTCAAAATTAAAAAACGCTTTAATGTCTTATGCTTTGGCATTATTTTATGCAAAATGTCCTGCGTAATGCAGGACATAAATTATTTTGATTGAATATTAAGTTTCAAACTCAACTCTTCAAGTTGTTTTTCATCAATTGGTGCTGGAGCATCAATCATGATATCGCGACCAGAATTATTTTTTGGAAATGCTATGAAATCTCGAATGGTCTCCTGGCCACCCAAAATGGCTACCAATCTGTCCAAACCAAAGGCCAATCCACCGTGTGGTGGCGCACCATATTGAAAGGCATCCATCAAGAATCCAAATTGCGCATTGGCTTCTTCAGGAGTAAACCCTAAATAATCAAACATCAGGGCTTGGGTTTTCTTGTCGTGTATTCTGATAGATCCACCACCAATTTCGTTCCCATTTAAAACCAAATCGTAGGCATTGGCTTTTACTGCCCCCGGGTTGGTAGCCAACAGCTCCAACTGTCCTGGTTTAGGAGCGGTAAATGGATGGTGCATGGCGTGATAGCGTTGTGTGTCTTCATCCCATTCCAATAATGGAAAATCGACCACCCATAAAGGTGCGAATTCCTTAGGATTCCTCAAGCCCATACGGGTTGCCAATTCCATACGAAGTGCGCTTAATTGAGGTCTTACTTTGTGGGTGTCTCCTGAGAGCACACAAATAAGATCTCCAGGTTTTGCGCCGGTCAATTCGGCCCATTTTGCCAAATCCTCTTGATCATAAAATTTGTCAACCGACGATTTAAAGGAGCCATCGTCATTATAACGTGCGTAAATCATGCCTAAAGCACCAATTTGCGGACGCTTGATCCAGTCAATCAATTGGTCAATTTCTTTACGGGTGTACGCGTTTCCGCCTGGCACGGCGATACCAATCACCAATTCAGCACTGTTAAATACGCCAAAATCCTTATGTTGAGCTACGGCATTCAACTCACCAAATTCCATCCCAAAACGGATGTCCGGTTTGTCGTTTCCGTATTTTTGCATGGCTTCGTCATAAGTCATACGAGGGAATTTTTCAATTTCCACCCCATTGACTTCCTTTAACAAATGACGGGTTAAGCCTTCAAAGGCATTTAAAATGTCTTCTTGCTCCACAAACGCCATTTCACAGTCAATTTGTGTGAATTCCGGTTGTCTGTCCGCGCGTAGGTCTTCATCCCTGAAACATTTCACAATCTGGAAATATTTATCCATGCCACCAACCATCAACAATTGCTTAAATGTTTGTGGACTTTGTGGAAGGGCATAAAACTGCCCTTGGTTCATACGGCTTGGTACCACGAAATCGCGTGCGCCCTCTGGCGTTGACTTTATTAAATATGGCGTTTCAACTTCTATAAAGCCTTCGCTCGATAAGTAGTTGCGGACTTCTTGCGCTACTTTGGCCCTAAAGATCAAGCTGTTTTTTACAGGATTTCGTCTGATGTCCAAATAGCGGTATTTCATCCGTAATTCTTCGCCACCATCCGTATGGTCTTCAATTGTAAAGGGAGGAAGAATTGCTGAATTCAAAACGGTCAATTCAGACACTAAAATTTCGATGTCGCCTGTTGGAATATTAGCGTTCTTGGAAGCACGTTCGATGACTTTACCTTTAATTTGGATAACGTACTCACGACCTAAATTTTGGGCTTGCTCCATTAAGGCTCTTGAGCTGCGTTCATCGTCAAAAACCAGCTGCGTAATGCCATAACGGTCGCGCAAATCTACCCATAGCATAAATCCTTTATCGCGCACCTTTTGCACCCAACCTGAAAGTGTAACCTCATTATCGATATGTGATGCTCTTAACTCACCACAGTTGTGACTTCTGTACATAGTATGAAAAATTGAAGTGCAAATTTAATGAAGTTATATGAGTATCAAATAAAAAGAGAAAACAATTGTTGAGCTTATGCCGATATCCTCTATATTAAATAACTTAATCCGTAGACTGACCTATTTGGTCGAGTTCATTTGCCAAAATTTGTCCAGTTTTAAACTTCTCAGTATCCGCTACATAGGTTTTTGATAAAACATCATGCCAGCCTTTGCCATTTGTTCCTAAAAAGGACAGGGCATCAAAGGGATTTGTCCTGCACAGACCTCCATTTAAGATATCGTTGGGAGTTGGAGCTTGGCCGTTATTCATTATAACTATGGTGTTTGTTGCGTGTTTTCCCAAGAATCGGAAAGAAAGACTTTCGAAAATGAAGTAATAAAAAACAATTATGATAGAATCGATTATTAGTTCCTCTAGGTATGATAAATTCATTAAAAGCTGACTCAGTTCATAATTGTCCAAATATTCACCTAAGTACAAGAGACTATAGATGAGGCCGTAACTAATGATGTAAAACGGAGTTAAATCGATAAGGTTATTAACGAAACGCTTAGTTCTGCTGGCGAGCATTTCTTAGGTAAATAGCATGTATTTCACATCCATATTCCCCGATTAGTGTTCTCAAATATAGTGCTTTCCGCCACAGCCCAAAATTAAAAAGCATCGCTTTCAAAACTTCGAAAGAGATGCTTTTCTGATTAATTAACTAAAACTAACTAAGATTAATGATATAAAAATAACAGGTTAATAGTGCTGCATTTCATTAAAAAAGCCAGGGACTAGCCCTGACTTTTTATTTGATTAATAGCATTTAATCTTAAAGTGAATCCCCACGATCACTTTATTGTTATTGGGTAATAAATAAATCCCTTAGCCAAATATGATAAAATTTTTGATTACAATAAGATGTATTTGTATAGTTGGTAGTAAATAATGTATAGTTGGTAATTCTTGCATGATTTAGGTTAAAATAAATGTCCCTAATTTTGGAAAATGTAATAAAATTGACACATTACACATTAAATACTACTAAGCATACATTTTTATAAAAAATTAAGTTTTATTAATCTTATATTTAAATTATGATAAAAGCAGTAATAATCGATGATGAGCCGAAGGCGATACAAAGTTTGACCTGGGAGCTTTCTAGTTTTAGTGATCAGATAGACATTGTCAAAACATTCACTAGCCCTGAAGAGGCTATTGATTATATTGATAACAATGTTCTTGATTGTTTGTTTTTGGATATTGAAATGCCAACAATGGATGGATTTCAACTACTGGGAAAGCTTACCAACAAGGATTTTGCGGTGGTCATTACCACGGCGTATAATGAATTTGCAATAAAGGCGTTAAAGAATGAAGCCATTGATTATTTATTAAAACCGATTGACTCTGATGACTTGCAGGAAACCATCAAGAAAATTAAAAAGCACACCTCAAAGTTGACTAATTCAAATAAAATTGAGGAGGTATTGCTCAATTTTAATGCAAGATTTGATCAAAAGCGAATCACCATCAATACTGATGGGAAGCTTATTTTTTTGGATGCTGAAGAGATTGAATACGTTGAATCTGACGGTAATTATAGCACCATTGTTTTGGATAATGCTCAAAAAATAGTCATTACAAAGAAGTTGAAGGAAGTAAACGATATTTTACCGGAAAATCAATTCTTTAGAATTCACAATTCGTATGTTATCAATCTTAAAAAAATAAAGGAATTTATAAAAAGTGAAGGCTATGTTGTAATGGTATCAAATTTTAAAATTCCCGTGGCGAGACAACGAAAATCTGACTTTTTAGAAAAGTTATAAATTTATGCAACATCTCCTAAAACTGATAACATTCTTTGTACGAGACTTAAAACTATACGTATTAGGTTTGGTGCTCTTTAGCGCTATGTTATCACTTCAGGCTCAAGATAAAGTCCCTGCCGATTTTGAAACTGCCTTACAAAAGGTAGAGAAAACTTGGCCCAAGGATTATACCGAGATTCATTCCATATTTGCCGAGTTTATAAACGACAGTTTAAATTTGAAACGTTTGGTGAACATAGCATCAGAGGCCGAGGCCTTGGAAGTAGAATGCTATGCATTGAATAAGTTGGGAGAAATCTATAGGAATAGATCATTTTATGATTCTGCTTTAAAAGCCCACCAAAAGGCTGAGAAATTGGCCCAAGCTACCAACAACATTCAACTCGAGGTTATTAGCTTGAATATGATTGGTGTGGTTTACCGACGGATGGATTTTATAAAGCCCGCTTTGGATTATCATAAAAAAGCCTTGGACATTGCACGATCTGTTAAAGATCCATCGGATGAATTGATGCTCAGCATTGCAGTTTCACAAAACAGTATGGGGAATATCTATATGACCCTAAAGCAATATGACCTAGCAATTGAGCAGTTTGAAAAATCTCTGGTCATTGAAAATCAATTGGGGAATAGATTAGGTTTGGCTATTAATTATCACAATCTGGGCTATGCCGATGAGGCCAAAGGGCTTTTGGATCTTGCCCTTAAAAACTATAAGCGGTCCTTAAATTATAATGAACAAATTGACTCTGAAGTTGGCCGGGTCATTTGTTATAATAGTATTGGACAGGTATATATAAAACAAAAGAAATATAATGATGCCAAAGTTATCATTGAAGAAGGTCTGAAAAAGGCGATCCATTTGGGAGATCAGTATTATATTTCCTACGCCTATATTAATTTGGGTTGGGTACAGCAAGAATTACAAATGTATGAAATGTCAGAAATCAATCTCAAGAAGGGATTGGAGGTTGCTGAAACCTACGGACTAAAAACCTCAAGGGTTGACGCCCATATGCACTTGTCGGAATTATATAAAAAATTGAATGATTACAAGAAGTCGTTATACCATTATGAGGAGGCTGTTACACTTGAAAAAACCATATTCACTGAGCGCAATATGCAATATGTAAGTGATATAATAATTCAGTATGAAAATGAAGCCAAAAACAATCAGATCATACAACTTGCCAATGAAAACGAATTGGTGCGCTCCAAATTACAACGGAATCAAACGATATTTTGGGCAGCTCTTTTGACGCTAACCATTGTTGCGGGTATTATGATAGCCATTAATAGAAACCGACAATTACGTCATGAAAAACAAATATTAACTTTAGAGCAGGACATGTTGAGGAGCCAAATGAATCCACATTTTATCTTTAATTCATTAAACTCCATAAAGCTCTATATTATCAATAACGAAAAGGAAAATGCAGTCTATTATTTGAATAAATTCTCAAAATTTATTCGAAAAATATTGATTGCTTCTACTGAAAAGGAGATTTCTTTGGAAGATGAGTTGGACACCATGCAACTATACATGAACATTGAAAATATACGATTTTCAAATGAGATTAATTTCTCGATAGATGTTGAACCAGGCATTAATATCTCGGTGATTAAAGTGCCGTCACTTATTTTACAGCCTTTTCTTGAAAATGCCTTATGGCATGGTCTTTCTTCTAAAAAGGCGAACAAGCAAATTGAATTAAGAGTTTATAAGGTCAATGATGATTTCGTTAATATTTCGATTACTGACAATGGCATTGGTCGGAAAGCTTCAGAAAAAATCAACGACGGTAGGGTACTCAAAAGCAGGTCAGTAGGTATCGCCATAACCAAGGCACGATTAGCCAATTTTTCCAAACGATTTACTACAGATTATAAAATGGATATTGAAGATTTATATGATGCACATGGACGACCGTTGGGAACTAAAGTGGTAGTGCATATTCCAACACGTGCCAATAAGCTGAAATCGGCATAAATAGTGGTTGCGAAGTTATTATGGTATAGTCTTTTTGTTTCATGAGCACGGTAGTCAGATGAAATATAGATGTAATAATAAGGAAGCCTTGCCGAGTAAACCTTATAATTTTCTGAATAATTTTGAGTAAATCATAGTCCAAAAGGTAGTGCGGGCAGTTTGTTTTTCCACTCCTCGCCAAATTTCAATGTTAAATACGCTTCGATTTTCTTGTTGGTGTTTGTTGCTGTTTTAAATGCGATAGGATCAACCACACAATTCTCACTTATAAAACCAACTCCATAATCTTCTTTAAATACTTTTATGGTTTCAGGATTTATAGCTAACAGCCCGTGGACTATAAAATTGATGGTGCCATTATTTATACCTTCTTCAATTTGTTCAATTGAAAAGTTGGAAATGTCTTTCATGGAAAGACTTCTATTGATTGAGACTGCTTCAGGATCAGCTGTGTTGTTTTCCAGTCTTATGGTCACGGTGTTTTTTCGTTCCGTAATCCTAACAGGGTAATAGGTGGAGGCATTGACATCTTCAGAATAAAAACCAAATTGGTACTTTCCTTTCCTTGGAAGTGTAATGGTGAATTTCTCTAATGAATTAATTTCTAGTCTTTGATTGGTTTCTTTAATAAAAAATACGCCAGAGATGGTGGTTTTTTCAGTGAAATTTTCAAAAATGATGGTTGCCGTAATCGGATCAGAAAAGGCAGTAGAAATAGAGAAGATAGCAATGAGAACGCTTAGTAATGGTTTCATAAAATAGGTTTCTAATGATCTCAAAGATAATTACAATGAAGGTTGTTTTATAACTTAATTGCGTAAAAAAGGCATTTCAATACGTGAAATGCCTTTTTGGTTGAGGGAATGGTTCAATATCAAATGCCGGAATTATTTTCCAAGAGCACCTAACATAGAACCGTAATCTGAGGCTTGGAGCGAAAAATCGGTTTTTTCCAAGCCTACGCATAACATGGTCGTGTTATTCTTTTTTTTCTTTTTGTCAATAAACTGCATTTCCATCATGAGTCCATTCTCTGCATAGGTTTCCATCCAGGCTGGGTTGAAGCCTTTTGGCATCTTGGATCTGCTGTTATCCCATACTTTATTAAAACTCACTGGGGCTTCATCAGTAAGATAAACCGTGACTTCACTATCCTTGTTTTCCATAACAAAGCCTTGACAGTTAAAACCCAAAATGGTTTTAGAGCCTATTTTTGTAATTGTAAAATCGGGATCGTTTTCATCTAAATCAAAATCGCTAAGCTTTATTTTCGATTTTTGAACCATTTTTTTACCCATCATTTCCATGAACATTCCGGTAGTACTGTTATCGTAGTCAATAACGGTAAACATCTTCATGTCTTTCTGGCCTTTGGTCATTTCTGAAATATCAAAACCAAAATACCCCGCGTCTTTTTTGAGATAATAATCCATTTGGATTTCATCCTTTTTGTTGGTTATTTTAAGTTTATAGATATAATCAAAATTGTATAGGTCTTTAAGCTCTTTAGAGCCCTTTTGAGATAGAACAATGCTTGTAGAGAACAAAAACAGGAAACATAAAGCAACTCTAACAACTGAACTTTTCATTTGCAAATTGGATTAATTGAATTAAGGTTACTTAAAGCTATTAAAACAAATGAACTAAGGCTAAAAGAATGTATGGTCTGTAGTGAATAATGTATAGTTGGAACAAAAAGAGGGTTGAGATTGATTCCCACCAATGAATTTTTATCCTTCTTGCCTCCTCAAAAAAATAAATTCCTATGTTTAGGTGGTTCGCTTGCCTTGAGATTTTTGATTCTCTGCCACTTTTTCCAGTTCCATATACCAATCTTCTCCAAATTTTCTGATCAGCGCTTGCTTAACAAACTTATAAACAGGCACCTGAAGCTCTTTGCCTAAAGTGCAAGCAGCATCGCAGATTTCCCATTTATGATAATTTAGAGCAGAAAATTCAGAATACTCTTTGACGCGCACCGGGTACAAATGACAAGATACGGGCTTTTTCCAATCTGTCTCACCCTGATTGTAGGCTTCTTCGAAGGCACAGAGCGCAGTTCCTTTTTTGTCAAAAATGACATAGGCACAGTCTGCCCCATCAATTAAAGGAGTTTCAAATTCGCCGTCTTCGGTGGTGATAAACGTACCTTGAGCCTCAATAGCATCAATGCCCTCTTGACGCAAAAACGGTTTGATCTTGGGATATATATCCTGCATGATTTTTGTTTCTTGCAACTCTAAAGGAGCGCCGGCATCTCCATCGATACAGCAGGCTCCTTTGCACGCGGCTAAATTGCATACAAAGTCCTTCTCAAGAAGATCTTCTGAAACGATGGTTTTTCCTAATTGAAACATAATCTATGGGCTTAAAGATGAGCTAATTTATATAAAAAATCAGGTTGCAAAAATAGCTAAAATTTATAGTTATTGACCTTATAAATTAGTATTAATAATCTACTTTTGCAAAAAGTTTAAAGCTAAATCGAATGCGACTTAATTTCAAAGAAATTTTTACCGCCTTTATGATTCTTTTTGCGGTTATTGATATTGTTGGCAACATCCCCATTGTAATTGATTTGCGCAAAAAATTTGGACATATTGAAAGTGGAAAGGCGTCTATCATTGCTGGATTGATCCTTATTACCTTCTTGTTTTTAGGTCAGAATATTTTGTCTTTAATTGGTATTGATATCAATTCTTTTGCGGTGGCAGGCGCTTTTATTCTGTTTTTTATTG
>Ga0208015_1000548_pt1 | contig 18692 bp, 17 predicted proteins | sample 26BtaG_FD_184101 | JGI IMG/M metagenome (GOLD analysis project Ga0208015, IMG submission 184101) | Marine viral communities from Cariaco Basin, Caribbean Sea - 26B_WHOI_OMZ_CsCl (SPAdes) (version 2) | ecosystem: Environmental > Aquatic > Marine > Oceanic | place: Caribbean Sea: Cariaco Basin...
CGACTAAGCAGACGGCTTCTAACTTGAATTCTCGGGTATATTCTCTGCGTTTGCTGGTCATACTATATTCCTTCTTTTGGGCTAGTATAACCTCTTAAACATGGTCCGATTTAATTATGCCACTACAAATATACCTCTGTACCATCATAAATTGATTCAATAGCTTCTGATATATAAGCAAAGTCCTTTAGTGCAAGGCTTTTACTACTCTCTGGATTGACAAATAACCCTCTAATATCACCAACGCTAGATAGTTGGCTTACCAGCTGCTGTATGGCTGTTTCCATTAGACCTGATTCAGCATTACCTGTTGCGATAGTTTGAACAAATCTAAATGAATTACTGCTTTCAAATAAACCTTTGATATCATAAACATTCAATGAAACCACGTAGCGTGGAGAGTAGACATCTAATAGATTGATTATATCTTCTACCTCATTAGGCTGGCATTTAATGACCCCCTTTATGATATCTAGATTTTCAAAGAGGTGTTGAAACTCATTATTACCTGTTTGTATGCCCACTAAAAAATCAGCTCCCGACTTCTCTTTTAACACCAACAGTGTTTGCTCGCTCCAATCATCACTGATGACAAAATAACCTATAATGGATTGTGGAAAATAATTCATGGTAGGGTGGTATAAAGCCGCACATATTGGATAGTCTTCACAACTATTACTTCTCATAATGATGTCGTCCATATGTCTATAGAGTTGTAATCAGCGCTGTTATTGGCTCATAAAAATAGTTTTTTTGTCAGCGTGAGGTAAAAAGACTAGCTCAATCACTAAAACAATCGTTTTCATTTAAAATTCGAAAAACCTTATCCATTTCTTCCAAGATTTTATCTGCCATCGTACCTTTGTTTATCATTAACCATGCCTCACTCGAACCTTTCCAATCCTGCGGATCAAAGTAATAGTAAGCAGGCCATTGAGCAGAAGAGCTCACTTTTTTATCAGTCAGCATCATATTCAGTACCGTTTTCATAGTTTCTGTATGTGGACACGCTTTCGCGGCTTCTACAGAAGTGAACTTAATTCCTAGAATTGGACTATCAAACCCTGCATTATCAAACTCGTAGCAAACCCAACCCATATCATAGCCAGGAATTATGAATCTAACCTGTTCGTATCTTCTGCCCTCGCCGATATAACTAATATCTAATTCATAATCAGTTTTTTTATATTTTGCTAACAAGTCTATTTTTAACTTAGCTATCAGCTCTTTCTTCATTCGATCTACAGTGTTAGATACCCTAATACTGGCATCAATACTAGCCGCATTTTTTTTAATAATATCTAAAATTGCATTGTCTTCGTTCATATCTTCTATCCCCATAAATTGCTTTTGAATAAACTTAGTTAACTGTGCAATAAATTCACTGACACTATGATTTTGGCATTCTACTTGACACGCTTTGAGCCAACCAATCATATCGCTAAATCTAAGGTGACTGTATTGATTGCTGGTTATCCAACCTTCTAAAGTTGTAGTATCAACGCTATACTCGCTTGGTACGTCATTATTCTCGTTTAAGTAAACAAGATGCCAAGGATTGTGTTTTCTATTTTTAAGTTCAATAGCATAATCTTCCATTTGGTCAAGCTGATCTGCTGCATAAGGTTTATTTTCGATACAAATGCCGTAGCTGTCATCATCCACCTGACATCTTAAGTAAATATCCATACGCCGCTGGGTATTACTTTTCCCCGTTACTTCTTCAAGAAAAACCTCTGTTTTCTCAAGGTTATTAAGGAAAATCTGCCAGTTATCACTTTTATATATAACAGGCAAACAATGCTCAACAAATAACCTTAAAAAGCCTTCCTGTTGAGCATGACTCCCTTTAGGATCAAGTAGAGCTGCTAAAATACGACTAAGCCCTAATTCATCAGTACTGATATAATCAAAAGTACTGAAGTCCGGAGACAGTTGACGGCTATAAAGTGCTTGCGCAGTCTCTAAAGCGTTAATCTTTTGGCTTACATCATTTATCAAACTTTGCACGGTACTCATACTCATATTTCCTTTTAAAACCTCGTTCGGTTGTGTTTAGTGCTATTTCTGGTCATTGATTTGCCTTAGCATCTTGATAGTGTTTATATCGTAACTGCCAGCGAAAAATTGGTATAAAAGCTGTTCAAATACACACTTGTTACCAGCGGCAAAGGCAAATAACGTTAGCGAAGATTGCAGCTTCAGATTGTCCGGTGAACCAAAGATATCTAAAGCACTTTTATCAGGATGCAACAGCAGTAATTCAGCGCACTCTATTAACCGTGCTCCAAGCACCTCATGCTGTAAATACGCTTTTGCTTGCTCCAGACTGTCTATTGCAAAGCGTCGAGACATTTTGCTATGCCCTAGCCCTTTCACCTGTGGGAAGATAAACCACATCCAATGTGTACGCTTATGCCCTGCGGTTAACTCTTTAATAACTGATGGATAAATCGTATTTTGAGCTTGGATAAAATCGTCGAACAAGGTTTTATTCATAGTGCTACTCCTATGTATTTAGTCTTTATAAAGCGCCAGTGCACTATACAATCGATCCAAAATAACCGCTTTCAAATCTATTGGCTCAACGACCACGGCCAGCTGAGACATACTTACTAGCCAATCTTGCAAACGAAGTGTATTAGTAACCTTAGCGCTAACTTGGTTCCAAGTACCATCGATAATAGTAATCTTTTGATCTGTCGATAATGGGCGCTCATAAAGATGCTGACAGGCATATTTCTGTACTTTTAGAACCAAGTTGATTTCAATATTTCTACCAAACTCTAGCTTGCCTAGCTTCTGTAAGCTATTTAATGTAAAAACGTCACGCCCTGCCCAGTCAGGTATGGGCTTATCTATGACTATTGCCTTGGTAATACGGTTGACTGCAAAGTTGCGATGCTCCCCTAGCAGTACGTCATCATCAACATGATCATCTACTGGATTGAAGCCTGTGAGATAGATCATATTGTCAATAAAGATCAGTCCTTTGGGATACACCACTCTTTGAGTTGGTTTTTCTTCCCATTTATTTTGATAGCTTATTCGTAATTGACGATTCTGTAGCAAAGCTTGATGAATACTTCCAAACACATCACTATCGAGCTTTGGCGCTTGCACGATACTAGGCAGTGTAATGAGATAATCTTGCCATTGTCCTAGCTGACTTTGGTGAAAGCTATCTTTATCTTGGCGACGCAGTTGAGTGATCTTATCTGTAATTCCTTGTTTAAAAGATACTGGTAAGTAGTTTGCGGTATATTTATCAAGCATCTCCCAAAAGAACACCGTTTGCTCATTGATGATATCGATACTAAAGCTGGGTTCAATATAAAACCGTGCTGTCTTGCCACTGATATTCTGGCCCCATGCTGGCGCCCGGATTAAGGCACTACTATAGAATATATCGTTAAAGATTTGAGTTAAACTAATCAGATCGTTCTCTAAGTTTTTGCGCTCATTTGTATAATTATCAGGATCATCACCGTAGTTTTGCATAAGCTCTGTCAATGACACAGCATCCGCTTCACTCCGAGGAAGGCTTTGATATAAAGCAAATAGACGTGCTGACTTTGTATAGCTAGCGATAGCGTGAGTTGGCATAATCGTTCCTTTTTATGAGCTTATTATTACTTGTTGGCGATCAATTAAACCGAGCTACAATATTCGTCCCATTACCATAGGCATTGCCTTCAAAATCATAGACTTTACCTTTAAGCGTGTTTAACCATGCCTGCAAGTCAATTTCGGCTTTTATCAGCTGCCATTACTTACTAGGCAGCTCATTACTAATAATCTGCTCTTCAGTAGTTAGTGCAAAGCCCTCAGTTATACTATACAAACTACCCGCCATACCTTCACGGTTATAATCAGCGAACTTCGCTTGGCGGCCTTGTTCTTTTTCTTGTTGATCTATGAGCTCATTTAATAAGTTATGATCTCGCGTTAAGCAATACCATTGGTTCGCGCTTTTGGGTGAGTAATAAACTCGACTATCCCCTACATGTGTAATTCTGATGCTAATTGTTGTTTCTGATTACTCGCATTACCCTGGAAGGTAATAGTGCAAGTTTGTACTGAGTAGCTTGAGGGTTTTAAATAGTATTCATCTAAAGAAGCAGTCATAGCAATCAGTCTTCTCCATCATAGAGCTCATTATAGTTAACTACCTATAAAATTATATTCTAGGTTGAGAAGTATTTTAATTTTGATGATATTTCTAATATTAATAATTTAGAAATTCAACTTTATATGCTTTCATAGATAGACGACACTCGATGTCGTAAGCTGTGTGCTATACCCTTTCTTTTGCTTCTAATTTGGATTATAGTTACTAAGTCAGGAAGAAATTACTTCATATCTTGATTTAGAGCTTACCCTCGAAGCGCAATGCTTCATCTTCTAGCTCTAAGATTGATCTGCACTAACCACTACTGTACTAATTATTAACATCAATAAGCCAATACTAAATTATAGCCTATACAAAAATATTGGTGACTAACCTGCTGTTGATGAGAATCAGGTTTGATCAATCGATAACTAGCGACTTAAGAAACGAACCCATTCAGCTTACCTCTATAACGTTGCTTGAACAGCTACGAAGAAACACGGCTGCCTTAAATTTAGAAATAAAAATAGAAACGCTACTGATTAAACTAATGAATGAAAGGGATAATAATAATATGACAAACACAAACTCTAAATTTAAGCAAAAGCGTATAGACAATATGCGATGGTCAGGCGTATCTGGTCTCTCTAACTTACCGTCACTGCCTAATGATGGAAAATCACCGTCACTTAAAATTCCACTGTTTTATCTCAATAGAGTTTCGGTTAACAATTACGAAGACGATATATACTTTATTAATAATACCGATGAAACGCTACACTTTGTCGCGCCATTTAGGTTACATCGACACTTAGATGATGCTCGTGCCAAGCTTAGTGATATTAGCGATAAAAATATAAAGAGCATGAGATTTTATAGCGATGATATTGACAGACTATATACCAGCGTGTTGCCCAAACAAGCAGTACGTATTGACCGTACACATATTATTTATGACAGTGATGATCTAATACAATACTTTATTCATGTTCCCTTTAAAGGGATTAATACACATCATGGCATTTGGCGCTTTAACATAATTGAAAAAGGTGGCATTAATAAACCTTACCCTCTACTTTGGAATGATTTTAGTAAGCCAACTCACATGTTTGGTTGTGACTGTTTGTTTGAGGGTAGTGATATACCTATAGAGCCAACTGTTTACGAGGAGCGCTCTACTCTATTAGATAGTTTGATCGAATCCTTAGGAACATCCAATGCGCTATTTATACTGGCGATTAATGATGTTCTATATCGTTATCGTATAGGCTGGAGCGCGCCTTATAGCGAATCTGATATACAAGCAAAAGAGATTGCTTTTAAGGTGCAAGAGTCAAATCCGAATGACGCGGAAGCAGTAAAAGAGATTATCCAAGCAGTTTACGATTTCTGGTTTAATGAAGGCTTTGTGAAGAACATTTCATTGCAGGCTTGCGCAGAGATATTTGAACTCTATCAAACGTTCATGACTCATAAGAAAAATATCTAAACTAAAACTTAGATTATAAATAAGAATAATACTTAAAAAGGAGAACCATATGATGTTTCCTATTGAGAACAACGACACATTTTTACTATTTTTTCACGGTTTAGATTCAAGTAATCAGACTAGTAAATATACCTGTATTAAGCGTGAGCCTAAGCACTGTCAGACCGTTAATTATCGGGATGACTTTAAAGGTGTTTTTGAGATTTATGAAACGCTGATTCAAGAAAAGATGAAGCAGTACTCTAGAGTGGTATTAGCAGGGCATTCACTTGGCGCATGGTTTGCCAATCATTTCGCGCATAAGTACAACTTACGAGCGCTATTGATTGCGCCTTGTATCTATCCAAGTGATGTCTTAGCAGATCGTATCCCTGAAGTAGCTAACATGAAACTGTCTTTTCCTACCTCTAGCACTAATACGGTACGAGTCATGGTTGAGGTCGATGATGAATGTTTGAATGTGGCCGTCGCGAGACGAACGCTAGTAGATTTGCCCGAGAGCTGGCAGGTGGAGTACTTTGAGCATGGCCATCATCGTATTGCCCGTAGCTCAGATATTTGGTATCACCTAGTTCATCTGTGTGAAGACCCTATCGTATGGATGGATGAGGCGACGTATCATGGTGAAGATTAACTAAAAGTTAAATAATGCTATTCGTTTTTATATGCTTATATAATTAGAAATTATTATTAGCGCTTATAAAAACTATCGTGGGTTTAATGGTTTTGTACACACTACAAACCTTGCAACTTCCAGTACGATATAAAACCACTCTGGTAAAGCGCATGAGCCTGTGTTCCGACAAGGCCATCCATGCCTAATTTAAGCCATCTAACTAGGCTTATCTCATACCTCTATTGTCGGAGTTCAGGAATTATCTATGTCAAATATAAACAGTACAAACACTATTCATTCTAAATTTACCAATCGTTATAGTCCTTATCATCCTTTGGCGAAGGATGCTGTCAATCAAATAGCTAGGTTAGAGCTAAAGGCGCAAGATATTGTCAAGGCAATGGGGTATTCACAAAAGTACACTACCTTTGCCTGTGACCGTCTACGTCATGTATTGTCTAGCGAAATACTCGGATTGAATAACAATGAAGTTGATACGTACTTCACTGCGCATGAATTTTTAAGAGCCTTACTGATAGTACTGAATATACAATACGAGCCATTTGCAGGTGATATTGCTCAAATCGAATATAACTTAGCGCATTACGCTTATCCGTTACCAAGATATAGCTTAAGAGCCGATGTCGATTTTACATGGAGTGAAGGCGCAAATTGGATGTCCCGAGGTGTTGCTAGCAGTAAAGCAAAAGTATATCTACCTAAGGATATTGCTAAGATGAGTGACGCAGAGCGTGAGCTAGTTATTCAGAACTGTATGCGTGAGCACTATAAAAGGCATAATGGCAACTTGCCGTATAACGGAATTATAAAAGGGTATCTACTGACTATTAGACAGGGTGATGCAGTTGTAGATAAAGCTACTTTTAACTTACCGAATATGGTGGTGATCAATTAATTTGTTCATTCCTACTAGAATATGAAACTCAGGTAGCTTGAAGGGTGTTAAGGTTCGTTATATCGGAGACTGTACAGGGTAAGGCTCTGCAGTTAAATGGTCTAAGCAGATCGATGTAACTGTCTCTAGTTGGCAAGTACAAAAGATGAACTCTAAATAGGGCAGCTATAATATCGAGGAAGGGCGAATATTACTTAATATTGAATTGGCTAAAGAGCCCCTTCCCTGTTTAGAGTATATTATCGTGCATGAGTTATTACACTTTAAAGAACGACAGCATAGCGATAGATCTAGAGCTTCATTAGATACACACATATCTGACTAGAGATCGAGACATGATTCACTTAATCGCATGCCTGTAGGTCAAGAGGACTGGCAACAGCGAGAGTAGTATTTTATTGTCTAATCAGATATATAGATTCGCTACTTTTAAGCTAGATAAATGATGTCCGTATATAAATGGAAATGTTTATGGCGCTTGACTGACACTCAAAATCCATTCTGTCTTTAACTACGTTTAACGCTATAGAGAGATCACTTTATAAGCTGGCTTGAGATTTGTCAGATGCCAACTACCTCATTAATTCGGTTATAAGAATATTAATATCATAGATTCATATACGGTATGACTGATTTTGATATAAGTAAAAAAGGTTGCTAACACTTTACTATTCATAGTGTTAGCAACCTTTCTCTAATTAGCATTTTACTTAGGTGAAGTTGTCAAAATTGGGGTTTCCTTTTAAGAATTTGTATCAGTGTGAACTTGCACCCGTTATAAAGTCTATTGCCATTGATATTCTGCTCAAAATAATCAATGGCAAACAGCATAGGCAAGTTAGCATAAAAGGGTTTTTTAATACCTTCTATTTCTAGTAATCGACAGTATAGCTTAGGCCAGAAGTCGTACCTGAGGCAGGCAAGCGATTCAAATCACCAAATGTGGTTTGATGATAGACCGTTAGATAGTCCTTATTAAGCAGATTATAAACACCATAGTCTACTCGACATAAAGGGTTTCTATTGCAGGTTTGAAAATCATTGGGCATCCCGCTGCTAGCGCAGAACCTGCTTTTCGGCTGATCATAGAATGCGGAAAGTTCCATGGGGTAATGGCTGCAGTGACGCCAACAGGCTGTTTAAACACGACTAAACGCTTATCTGGCATGTGCCCGGGGATAAAATCACCGTAAATACGTTTTGCTTCTTCAGAAAACCATTCTAAGTAATCCAGCCCGCTTTTTATTTCGCCTTTTGCTTTAGCGATGGGTTTATCTTATTCATGGATTGAACCGCCCCGGGATTGTCGAAGACTTAATATTCTGAGAAGATACGAGAGTGAAAACACAGAACTACGCCCTTGAAATTATATAGCGCGATGTTTGCATGCTGACTGAAACAGTAAAAAAGGCTGCTAACACTATATTATGCATAGTGCTAGCAGCCTTTTTTCATTTAGTATTTTACTTAGATGGTGTACTGAATATCGGGGCTTTAATAGTACTTTACTTTAACCTGGTTTTAATTGATATCTAAACAAATATACTTAGTCTCAACATACTCTTCGATACCATATTTAGAGCCCTCACGTCCCAAGCCGGATTCTTTGATACCCCCAAACGGTGCCAACTCTGTCGTCAGCATCCCAGTATTGACTCCGACCATACCCACTTCGAGTGCTTCAGCAATACGCCATACACGCCCGATATCTCGGCTATAGAAATAACCTGCCAAACCATACTTAGTACGATTTGCGAGAGCAACGCCCTCTTCATCTGTTTCGAATTTAAAAATTGGCGCAATAGGACCGAAAATTTCTTCATCTGCGACGCGCATATCGTTGTTGACGTCGGTCAAAATAGTTGGCTCAAAAAAATTGCTACCAGCCTCAACTCTTTGACCACCACATAATACAGTTGCTCCTTTACTTTTCGCATCAGTAACCAGCGCCTCCGCATTATCTGCTGCAGACTGAGAAATCAAAGGTCCTTGTGTTATTCCTTCTTCTAAACCGTTACCAATTTTTATATCTCGTACTTGCTCTGCTAGTTTTTTGGTAAATTCATCATAAACACCTGCCTGTACAAAAAGACGATTGGCACATACACATGTTTGACCGCTATTACGGTACTTGCTCATCATTGCGCCTATCACAGCAGCATCTATATCTGCATCATCAAAAACGATGAAAGGTGCATTACCTCCCAATTCTAATGACATCTTTTTGACAGTATCAGCACACTGTTTCATTAGGATTTTCCCCACCCGCGTGGACCCAGTAAAGCTGATTTTCTTAACTAAAGCGTTTGTCGTCATCTCCTCTCCGATCGCTATCGGATCACCTGTGACTACGCTATATATACCCTCAGGAACACCAGCTTTCTGAGCCAAATAAGCCATTGCTAACGCAGAATAAGGCGTTTCCATTGCAGGCTTGACAATCATCGGGCATCCCGCTGCTAGCGCAGGACCTGCTTTGCGGCTGATCATAGAGTGCGGAAAATTCCATGGGGTAATAGCTGCAGTTACGCCAACAGGCTGTTTAATCACTACTAAACGCTTATCTGGCATGTGCCCAGGGATAAAATCACCGTAGATACGTTTCGCTTCTTCAGCAAACCATTCTAAGTAATCTAGCCCACTTTGTATTTCGCCTTTTGCTTCAGCGATGGGTTTGCCTTGTTCATGGGTCATTAAGACAGCCAAGTCTTCCATATTTTCAGCAATCAGCGTGTGCCAACGACGCAAAATACTACTACGTTCCTTACCTGTTTTTTTCGACCAAGTTGATTGAGCGATATCTGCAGCTTCAATGGCGCGTCGAGTCTCGTCACTTCCCATCATTGGTACAGTACCAATCAGCTCTCCCGTTGCAGGATTCAGTACTTCATGGGTTCCTTTATTATCAGCATCACACCACACGCCATTGATAAAGGCTTGTTGTCTAAACAACGCGTTATTCTTTAATTGCATTTCTCACTCCAACTGGTTTTTAGGACTACAACAATCCGCGTGTGGTCAGCACTTCACGGGCAATTCGAAAGCACTCTACACCTTGTGGTACACCGCAATAAATCGCAATAGCATGTATAGCAGCGCGTATCTCTTCAACAGAACAACCATTATTAATTGCTCCATTTAGATGCAACTCCCATTCATGCATTTTCCCCAAGGCAGCAATCATAGTTAAATTCATTAACGAACGGGTTTTGGCATCAATCGTCTCATCGCCCCATCCAAATCCCCAGCACCATTCGGTCATAGCTTCTTGGAATGGACGGTTAAAATCGTCAGCAGCTTGTAGGTTTTTTTCGACGTACTCAGCACCCAAAGTGGCTTTGCGTTGAGTAAGCCCCAATTCAAATCGTTGTTTGTCCATTACTACTCCCTATTACTGTTTATTAAGATGCAACCCCATATGGCAGGCTTCATCAATGTGTTTTCGACAAGCTTCGATTGCCGACTTACTGTCACCTTTGGCAATACTATTGACGATATCTTGCAAGTTATTAGGACCTTTAGCAGCACGCTCTTGTGTAGATAAAGTCATAAAACGCAGACGACCAATACGTCCATTCAATCTCTCCGTTAACTCCCATGCGACCGTCATACCAGCCGTCACAAATAAATGCTCGTAAAATGAATAAGAATGTGCAAGTGCCTCCACCACATCTCCTGCATGTAAGTTTTCTCGAATCTGGACTAAGTGGTTTTGTAACTTATCTACTAGCTCAGGTGTCACTTGCTCAGCACAATAGCGAACTGCTTCGCTCTCTAGCATCGTACGTAAATGGTAAATTTGGCGAATCTCATCACTTTCTAAAACAGCAACTGAAGATCCTCCCGCAGAAAACGTCACCAAGTGCTCACTTTCTAAATGTCTTATACATTCACGTACAACAGTCCGGCTGACACCTAACTGCTCACAAATTGTGCGCTCAACCAAACGCTTACCTGGTTCAAGCTGTCCAATCATGATCGCTAAGCGTAGCTGTTCTAGTGTTGTCTCTTTCAACGTTTTTGGTTTTTCCACTTTCTCTAACATACGACCTCTATTTTGTAAGATGTAAATGCAGAGTATAACGACTGTGAAGCAAAAAAACAGTACGCTTTAATATAGTACTACGGTATACCATAATATTTTTTTCAAAAAAAAGCTAGTAATTAATTTAATACCGTATTATGGTATACCAACATTGTTAAAGATTATTCATCACTGTAGGGAACTAATAATGCTAAAACCAGAAATCAGAAAAATCGTAACTTTTGAAGAAGAAACGTTCATTGAAGGATTCAAGGCAGCTGATATACCGCTTCGAATGTTTGCTGTTGCGGCAGTGATTACCAATCCGTGGGCTGGAAGATATGTCGAAGATCTAAAACCTGAGATTCAAGCATTTGGTCCTGTGTTAGGTAAGCTAATGACCGATAAGATCATCGCTCTAGCTGGCGGTGCAGACAAAATACAAGCGTATGGCAAAGCGGCTGTCGTTGGACTTAATGGTGAAATCGAACACGCCTCAGGCCTGATTCATACGCTGCGTTTTGGCAACTTTTATCGTGAAGCTTTATCTGCCAGTAGTTATTTATCGTTTACTAACATGCGTGGCGGTGCAAACTCCCCCATTATGGTGCCGTTGATGGATAAAGATGATGTCGGTCGACGTTCACATTATCTGACCATTCAATTCGCCATTCCAGATGCCCCTCGTGATGATGAGGTAGTCATCGTCTTAGGAGGTGCTACTGGTGGCCGTCCGCATCATCGTATTGGTGATCGTTATCAAGACTTAGAAGATTTGGGCCGCGATCTAGATAATCCAGCAGCCGTATAGGGAGTAGATATTAATGAAGTGGTCACGTAAAACATCCAACGGAATCGCTTATCATTACAGTGTAAATGCCAGTGATAGCGTTAATGAAAAATCCACCCCTATTGTTTTTATCCATGGTGTGGGCTTACGAGCAGAGAGTTGGAACCAACAGCTGTCTGTATTTACTAAACACTATCATTGTTATGCAATTGATATGCCAGGACATGGGGAGAGCGATTTATTATCTAACCCTGTCCTGACGTTGGAAGACTTTTCTAATGTGCTAACAACCTTTATTAATAATGTTGTGGGTCAACCAGCCATCATTGTTGGTCACTCATTAGGCGCGATGATGGCGTTACAGACTGCTGTATCGTCTCCCAAAGTAGTACTCGGTATCGCGGCATTGAATGCGATTTATAATCGTCCAGATGAGGCGGCTCAAAATGTACAAGCTAGAGCCGAATCACTCATCAATGATCTCAATCAAAATGTCACTGAGCAACCAATAGCCAGATGGTTCGATGGCAATCCTAAATACCGCTCAGAGGCAGAGCTATGTCAAAAATGGTTAGATAATGGCAGTCGCTTAGGATATGCACGAGCCTATCAGATGTTTGCACATTTACGTGGTATTACAGAAGCGGACTTGCGATCCATTACAGCACCTGCGTTATTTCTAACAGGCGAACTGGATGTTAACTCTAAGCCCGAAATGTCACTGGCAATGGCAAGTATATTACCCAATGCTGATGCCGTTATCGTACCCGAAGCCCGTCATATGACTCAAATGACACATTCGAATACGGTTAACGCTGCATTGGCAACATTTTTTACTCAATGTGACTCACACAATATGACGCTTGCTTAATTTAAAAGCACGCCTATTTTTAAAAAGAGGTTCTCATGAAGCAACTTGATCCTAAAACCCTACGCAAAGCCTTTGGTAGCTATATGACCGGCGTTACTGTGATAACTGCGATGTCCAATGAAGGCAAACCTGTTGGCTTCACTGCTAACTCCTTTACATCAGTATCACTGGATCCACCACTTCTACTAGTATGCCCAGCAAAATCGTTATCTAGTTTCGATGTATTCGCTAATTGTGAATATTTTGCTGTCAATATTTTGAGCGAAGATCAACAGAACATCTCGAACATCTTTGCGGGCTCAAAAGACGAGCGCTTTAGTCAAATTGAGTGGCATAAAGATGAATACGGCAATCCAATTATAAAAGGTGCCTTGACACATTTTTCTTGCAAAACAGATCGTAATCTAGAGGCTGGTGATCACCACCTTCTAGTTGGTGAGGTGCTTGATTTTTCATCTCGTGAGGGGTATGGCTTAGGGTATGCGTCTGGTGGTTATTTTAGCTTAGCATTAGAGCGTGAAGCCGCAGAAATCAGTACCCAAGAAAAACATGTCAATGTGGGTGTGATTATAGAGCACAATGGAAAAATCCTACTCAGTCAAAAGGATGGCAAAGCAACCTTGCCTAGTACGACTACCGATGACAATACCAATGCCGTTAGCACGATCCAACAGTTTTTAGCAGACAGTAATATTGACGTTCAGTTGGGCGCTGTCTTCTCTATTTATGAGAATACTAAAACAAATACCAATTACATTTTTTATCGAGCTACCGCTCAATCGGCTGACCCTAAAGGGCTAGGTGAATATATCTCAATCGATAGTATTTCCGAACAGCATTTTATTACACCGGCCATGAGTTCGATGATGACACGCTACGCAACTGAAAGTAAAAATGGGTTGTACGGTGTATATGTCGGTCAAGAAGAACACGGCAATGTTCATTAAACTTTATATTTATCGTCAATACTAAGTTAAAAGTCACACTAAAAAATAAACAAAGGAATTGTGTTATGAAGTTTTCTTTATTTTTACATATGGAAAGAATTGATGAATCACAGAGCTATCAACAGCTCCATAACGATTTTATCGAGCTAGCAAAAATAGCTGACCAAGGTGGAATGCATGCAATCTGGACTGGTGAACACCATGGTATGGATTTTACCATTGCTCCTAATCCGTTTTTAAACCTAGTTGATCTAGCTCATCACACTAAAAATGTGCGACTGGGTACAGGTACAGTCATTGCGCCATTTTGGCATCCTATTAAACTTGCTGGTGAAGCAGCAATGACTGATATTCTCACCAAAGGAAGATTGGATCTGGGGATTGCTCGCGGCGCCTATAATTTCGAATACGAACGTTTAATGCCTGGTATGGATGCAATGGAAGCTGGCGGGCGTATGCGTGAGCTGGTTCCTGCTGTACAGCAATTGTGGAAAGGCGACTATACCCATGATGGAAAATATACCCAATTCCCATCAACCACTTCAGCGCCAAAACCTTTACAAAAAGGTGGCGTACCCATGTGGATTGCAGCACGTGACCCTCACAGCCACAACTTTGCAGTAGAACATGGCTGCAACGTGCAAGTTACCCCACTGTGGCAAGGCATGGCAGAAATCCAAAATTTAATGACAGCCTTTAAAAACGCCAAAGCTGAGCATGGCGAAGGTAAAAACCCGAAAATTATGCTTTTGCAACATGCTTACGTTGGTAGTGATGCGAATGACGTTGCTGAAGCGGCAAAATGTATCAGCCGTTTCTACTGCTATTTTGGCGCGTGGTTCAAAAATGAACGTCCTATTCGTCAAGGACTGCTTGAGCCATTGAGCGAAGAAGAAATGGCAAAAATCGACATGTATGCTCCTGAAAAAATGTTAGAAAACATGCCTATTGGCACATCTGATCAGGTCATTGAAAAACTCAAAGTATATGAAGAATTGGGTTATGACGAGTTTGCATTTTGGATTGACTCTAGTATGACTTTCGAGCAGAAACAGGCATCCTTGCGCCGTTTTATCAATGACGTTATGCCAGCATTTGCATAACCATACTTAGTTTCTAGTAAATGACAAACAGATAACCCAATAAGAAATTTGGAGAACCACTATGGCTAAACCTCATTATCAACTCTATATCAATGGCGAGTGGTGCGAAGGGAGCACTAACCAAGTCCTAGACAGCTATAACCCTGCAACGAATGAAGCATGGGCAACATTCGCCTGTGCTAGCCCTGCTGATGTCGAACGAGCTGTCGATGGTGCTAAGACTGCACTGAATAATCCTGAATGGGCAAAAATGACTGCCACCCAACGCGGTAAGTTATTGTACCGCTTAGCAGATCTGATTGAGCAAAATGCCGAAAAACTAGGGGAAATTGAAACAACGGATAGTGGCAAACTGGCTCATGAAACTGTGGCTCAAACACGTTATGTCAGCGACTATTATCGTTACTTTGCAGGACTGGCTGACAAAGTAGAAGGCGCTACACTACCAATTGATAAGCCGGATATGCACGTGTTTACTACACGCGAACCTATTGGCGTAGTCGCTGCTGTTGTGCCATGGAATGCACAAATGTTTTTAACAGCGACTAAGCTAGGCCCAGCGCTAGCAGCAGGCTGTACTATCATTTTGAAAGCTTCCGAGATAGCACCCTGCCCTATGTTTGCTTTTGCTGAACTAGTGGAACAGGCAGGCTTCCCTAAAGGTGTCGTATCTATCATTACAGGTGATGCTGAAAACTGTGCCATTCCATTGACCAGCCACCCTGATGTAGACAAAATCGCATTTACTGGTGGGCCCGATGCAGCAAGGCATGTAGTCAGAAATTCTGCCAATAGCTTTGCGGTAACGAGCTTGGAGTTAGGTGGTAAATCACCAATTATTGTCTTTGATGATGCTGATTTAGAAAGTGCGGCCAATGGGTTGATTGCTGGTAATTTTGGTGCTTCTGGACAGTCTTGTGTGGCGGGATCTCGCGGGTTTGTTCATCGCTCTATCCTGCCTGAAATTATCAGACGTGTAGAAGAAAAAGCGAAAAATATTGTCATCGGCAATCCTCTTGATACCAGTACTCACGTAGGTCCTTTATGTACTAAAGCTCAAGTCGATCGTATTAAAGATACTCTTCAAAAGGCAGTCTCACAAGGCGCGACCATTCGTTTCGGTGGACAACCTCCGACCGACCCTACTTTAGCTAGCGGTAACTACTTTACGCCTACCTTAGTAGAATGTCCTAATACTGACATTGAAACACAAAGTGTGGAGATGTTTGGACCTGTTATGTCATTGGTTGCGTTTGACACTGAAGACGAAGCCATTGCTATGGCAAATGACAGCGTCTATGGCTTGGGGTCTGGTGTATTCACTCAAAACTTAGCTCGGGCGCACCGTGTCTCACAACAGATTCGTTCAGGTATTTGCTGGGTAAATACCTATCGAGCTATCTCTCCTACAGCACCCTTCGGTGGCTACAATCAATCAGGTTATGGGCGTGAAGCTGGTAGCGAATCTGTACTTCAGTATACTCGCACAAAAACGACATGGATTAATATCTCGGCGGAGCCGATGGCTAATCCTTTTGTCATGAGGTAACCACTCGATGTAATCTACTACATTAGTTTTAAGGAAGAAACTATGCCTATTCGTCCCCCATTGACAGAGTTAAATATAAAAACTCATGACAAAGGTTTCTACAAAGGTTTTAACCGTATTGTCACCATAACATCTAAGGTTTTGGTGACAATAGTTGTTATCTGGATTTTAAGCGACATTGATCGTTCCGGTGCGATTCTGGATAATATGAAAAATTGGTCTTATACTAATCTCAATAGCTACTATACGTATTCTGTCGCTTTTTATATATTTGTTTGCCTGACCGCTATTTTATGGCCATCGTTTGGACGCACTAAACTTGGCTCCGACCCTAATGGGAAACCTGAATTTTCAAATTTTTCATGGTTTTCCATGATTTTTGGGGCAGGTATTGGTATTGGTGTACTCACCTATAGTGCTGCCGAACCTATTTGGCATTTGGCAAACAATCCTGACACTATTATGTCAAAAGAAATAATCATGTCAGCGTTGAATGCTAATGGTCTCAAGCTACCTCAAGGTGCTGATGTATTCAATTTTTATCAAGACCAAGTGGCGGCCAGTACTTTAACTGCTATCGATGGCGTGGTATTACCCAAAACTGAGTCAGCACTAGACGCAGCCTTTCGCTACTCTTTTCTTCACTGGGGTATCAGTGCTTGGGCAACTTATTGCTTAGTCGGTATTTGTTTGGCATATTTCAGTTATTCTCGTGGATTACCATTAACAATGCGCTCAGCATTAACACCTTTATTTGGTAGACACTTAGAAGGGTTATTGGGTCATATCATTGATATATCTGCAGTAATTGCCACGATATTTGGTATTGCACAAACAATTGGTATTGGCTTAAGCTCTTTTGCTTCCGGGCTATACAGTATTACTGGTATTAATTGGTTGGTGACTAATACCAATAACCCTGAGCCAACCACTGGAGCATTATTACTATCGTTGTTTGTGGTCATGTGCCTAGCGATGATTTCTGCTTTGTCAGGTGTTGGACGAGGCGTCAAGTGGTTAAGTAATATCAATATGATATTGTCATTTTCCCTTTTAGCTTTTTTCTTGATTTTTGGGGCCTCTATGTTCGCCCTAGAAATGCTAGGCAAAGGGATTTTTACCTACGTCGTGCACTTGCCTGCAATGGTATTTACCGTCTGGGAACCCAATACTGAATTGGGTAGCTGGCAAACCAGTTGGTCTATTTTTTACTGGGCATGGTGGATTGCTTTTGCACCATTCGTTGGTATGTTTTTAGCACGTATTTCCAAAAACCGTACCATTCGTGAATTTGGATTGATTGGTATCGTAGCGCCTAGTCTGACACTGTTTGTCTGGTTCTCTTTCATTGGTGGTACTGGCATTGATTTAGAGTTAAGTGGTATTGCTGGTGGCAAAATATTTGAGTCAGGGTTAACCGCTCAGCTATTCGAGATTATTGGCTTTATGTTAGAGCCGACTATGGCAAAAATATTATCAGCGATGGTGGTGGTATTGCTATTAACCTATTTGGTTACTTCTGCTGACTCTGCTCTGCTAGTTGTCAATATGCTAAATGCTGGAGGTGAGGTCGAAGTTGAAAATGGCCAAAAACACATCATTGTGTGGGGTCTTGCTCTAGCTTCCGTTATTGCAGCATTATTATTGGCTGGAGGATTGAGTGCTATTACCTCGGCTATGATTATTGCCGCAATACCCTTTTCACTCATCATTATTTTGATGGCAGTTAGCTTATTGAAAGCTCTTACTTTAGATGGCGTACGAAAAAGAAAAAATGATTGATATTTATTTAAGAATATCACCTGTGTCGGTGTTCTTATAATCAGATTGGTATTTCATAGAAGCTCTGTCTTTGTAAGAAATCAAAATTTTGCTGTGCTTACGTAACGGATATTCTATTTAGTTTATATTACTACATAGACAAAAAATCACCCTCACTATTTAAGTGAGGGTGATTTTTTAGGTTTAAGGAGCTACTTTCTAAAGAAGTCAGTCCTACATAAGTCGCCCTTCTAATACTGTATAAAGCAATTACATATTTATGAGAGTTCTTCTTTTTCGGGAAAATCACCCTTCCACCGCGATGTGGCACATGCTCAAGCGAAGAACATGCATGCTGCCATTGCTAATATTTACTTCACTAAACTAGTGAACCGCCCCGGGATTGTCGGAGACTCAACATTCTGAGAGAATACGACAATGAAAAAACAAACCTACACTCCTGAGATTAAAGAACGCGCCGTTCGCATGCTGATAGAAGCGTTGGGCGACTATCC
>Ga0208015_1000549_pt1 | contig 18634 bp, 28 predicted proteins | sample 26BtaG_FD_184101 | JGI IMG/M metagenome (GOLD analysis project Ga0208015, IMG submission 184101) | Marine viral communities from Cariaco Basin, Caribbean Sea - 26B_WHOI_OMZ_CsCl (SPAdes) (version 2) | ecosystem: Environmental > Aquatic > Marine > Oceanic | place: Caribbean Sea: Cariaco Basin...
AAAGTATGCGGCGACGAGCGATGTATCAGGACCGAGGACGGGATTGTCTGCCCTAATTGCCGTGAGACATTTCCAGAGGGGGTCGAGTGAATGAGTCAGTTCGAACTAGACCTTGACAACTATTTCCACGACCTCACACAGATCAGAGGATTGGAGGCATACTATATCCGAGTGGTTGAAGTGGTCGGAGATTACAAATATCAAGTAATTCTGATGATAAAGGGCGAGACTTTCCCGGAATCTCAGATGGTTCCATCACATCATCATGACACGGTTGAGGAGTGTGTGAAAGAGTTACTGGAGGAATACGCATGAAACAACGGAGAATATACGGAGATAAAGTAAGAGCCGTACTATCGAAGTTCGATGGTGGTTCAGAATCAATGGATTTACTGTTCCAGAGAAGCAAAGACAAATCCGATTTCCAAACAACAATTGAGGCCAGTATCTACGCGAAAGAAGATTATCGTCACGCTTCGATGTCTATTCATGGAGTCGAGGAAATAGATAATGGAACGTGGAAACAACTCAATGATACTGGAACCGAAGTAAAAACAATCCGTATTAAAACGGATGATAAATATAGGCCGATTGAGATAACACTGTTCAGGGAGATGAAATAAATGTCCTGTATGGAGTGTTATTCATGCGGATGGATGGGAAATAAATCATACTGTCCCAAATGTGGTTCCAGATGCCATTTCGATGAGGAACCCGAGTGTTATTACGATGATTACTACGACGAACCAGACGATGATGATGAGGATTATGAAGACGAGGAGGATGAATAAATGAACCTAGAAACTACCATAAAAATAGAACGAAGGTTCATAGGTTCGTGGGGCGACAGATATTCACATTTCGACCCTACGGACCCTCATGCAACAAAGATCACCACCATGACGAAGTGTCACGATTGTGGATTGGAAGGGCCACCGGATGACTTTGCAGATGGCTGTCCTCGTTGCGAGTATCGACGAGACTGCAACATGGATGAATTGGAAAGGCTCGGCATAGAGTTCGTCTGTGTGCCTGTAATCGGAAAGAAACCGATAGAACCGGGATACAGTGCCGAGGAGATCAATGAGATAATAGAGGAGACGAAGGTGATGAGATGAAAGGAGACATAAAGAACATAGAAAACCTGATAGTGCATGAAGTAGACCTGAACACCACATCATTCGAGATAGGGACCGCATCCAAGGGAGGGCGCATCAAGATTTATTGTAACCCTGCCGACAAGGAAGCGGGTGAAAAGATAGTCGATAACGCCCTGGAACTGTTCGAGAGGGCCATTAAGGGCCGTTCAGAGATTATGGTCCGGTTGAACGGAGGCGAGTAAATGGGAATATACCGATTAAGTGTAGAGGAATTCAAACCATTGTTCAAGAAATTCCTCATCCGATTAGAGGGTGAAGCATTAGCTTCCATAGTAGCCGAATCGTGGAATCAGTTGGCCAAAGAGTTCGAATGGGAAGACCTTCTGAAAGGAACGGAGGACGAGAATGAGGAGATAGAACGGTTACAGGCAACACTAGACCGACAGAAGGACTACGAGGAACACGCCCATAAACTTGAGGTACGATGGCAGAAGGTTAAGGAGTTGCGTAAAGTATTGGACGAAAAGATTTTCCTATCGGCGCATAAGTTCACGGCTCTCGATAGTGTGGCCGATGCAGTTTCGGATACGGTTATGGAGTGGTATGATGCCGAGATAAAAAAGCTGGAGGATAGAAAATGAACAAATCCGATGAAATAGACAAACTCGCCGCCGCACTGTGCAAGGTTCAGAAGGTACTAGAAGGACCAGTAAGGGACTCTGTGGCCGGTGGTGGAAAGTCATTCAGTTATCGTTACGCCACACTTGAGGCAGTATGGAGATCATGCAGGAAGGTGCTCACCGATAATGGTCTGTCAGTCACACAGGGAGGTGACGGAGAACAGTTCGAAACCGTTCTAATGCACGTTTCCGGTCAGTGGATATCGTTCTCACAGAAACTATATCTAAAAGATATTGATATGCAGGGATTAGGCTCTGCGATCACATACGAAAGGAGATACGGCCTGATGGCAATACTCGGACTTTCACCGAAAGATGATGATGGAGCGGCAGGAACACCAAGGGTAAGCGGTCAGAATCAACAATCACAGAAACCATTGCCGAAAGGTAATTGGTTGGAGAGAAAGAAAGCAGGAGAGATATGAAATGAAACTAAAAGACGAGGACATGGAAAAACTATTGAAACTCTATGAGACTGCCCAAAATACTCCCGTTATAAAACTGAGTTCATCAATGGACGATTGGGCATCGATAGCATGGAGAGACGTTAAAGAGTATATGGATAAGTTAGGAAAGGAATACGGATTCGACCCCCGCACAATGAAGGGGATTTGTGCGGAAACAGGAGAAATTATTTTGTGTCCATGAAGGGATAACCTCCCTTCACCTTTTTATTTGCACTCGGGACAGAATGTTTTCTTACCGTCTATTTTCCATCTCCATTCCTTTATCTGTTTATCCCGCAATGGTTTGGTTTTTCCCACAGCCATCCTGTTTATACGGCAGTCCTCTCCATCACAGGTTATTATCTCACATAACAGTCTCGTCATCGTTTCACGCTTTCTGGTCCAGATGGTCTTTTCCTGCTTGGCTCTTGTACTGATGGGTCTTTCCACATTTGCACTTATACTTCCGTGCAACCCTTCTCAGTAATTTCAGACCTTTGGCCTGATTCGGTCTCAAAAGAACTTCTTTTCCATTCTTATCAAAATAATAATCATAATGGTATTCTGTCATTATATCACCACTATTCATTTATAAAGGTAAGTCTATTTAATTCTTTCCTTTCTAATCATAGTGGCAGAAATCTTTTCTATCTCTCCAGGAGCATCATGTTTTATGATATCGTATCCGACACCACGGCCAAAATTCACCGATCTAATATCTGGAATCTGAAATATAATGATGTCCTCACCTTTCAAGAACTTCTCAATCCTTCTTTTCACTTTCTCGAAATTATATGGATTACTATCATCGGGAAGTAAATCTCGGCAACCGATGGCCACAGGAATGCCTTTATCGAGGCTCTCCTTTATTATCCACATGTGTCCTTTGTGGAATGGTTGCCATCTGCCTATGAATAAGGCCCGTGAGAATCGCTTATTCAGTCCTTCGAGTATTCGGTTAATGCAGAACTCCTCGTCGGCTATGCCCGTTAAAACGGTTGTATCTGGATTCTCTGGTGCCTCATAGGGCGCATCATATCCGGTGAACCCTTTTATCTCCCCTTTCTTTGCCTTTTCCCACATGCCTTTAACGTCCCTCTGTGAGCATACTTCTGGAGGACAATCCACAAATACCTCGAAGAATGTGGAAATGGATTCCTTGAGTTCTTCTCGTATTGATCTTATTGGTGATACGAAAGAACAGATTACATCGTTCCCCGTGTCTGCCGTCCTCTTGGCGAATTCTCCAATCCTTCGGAGATGCTTTGCCCTGTCTTCCGGTGAGAACCCGCAATCGGGAGATATGTGGGAGTTTCGGACATTATCTCCATCAAGGAATAGAGATGATGGGAAATACTTCTCTTTTAGTATCCGTGCGAGAGTGGTTTTTCCTGAGCATGGGAGGCCAGTGAACCAGATAACCTTTCCTTTTTTCATTTTAATTCTTCCCTCGTAATCTTAAAACTTCTTTAACCAGCATATCAATCTTTTCAAGATCGCTGTGCCATCCCACGGAAGTTGTGCCATCTCCAGAATGCCATCTTATTATTTCATCAACGGTCATTTCATCACCTCGAATATACGAAATAAATCTGTCTCTTCCTTATCTCCATTTCAATAATGTTCCATCCATTCCTCTCACAGATTTCGGGATAATCGTAATGAAAATAAGTATCTCCTTCCTTAATCTCCTTTTTGGGATTATAGAAGGATATCACAATCACCTTTTTCCCGACTCTGCAAAGCTCGGACATGATGGATTCTATTTTATCTTTGGTCTGATGCAATAGAACCGACACACAAACAACGGCATCGAATTGTCCATCCTTAAAAGGTAATTCGCTTATCTCATTCTCGATCATTAGAGTAAATTCGAATGGATATAATGACGCTTCATAATGAATACGTTCCACATATTTAAAAGAAATATCGTAACCAATTACATCATCACAGTCGGCAAACGCCGGGAACATTCTCCCAATGCCGGGGCCAAAATCCAATATACTTTTGCATTCTTCCAAGTTTTTGTAGACATATGTTGAATGGTCATGGAGCGGATTGGATGGATTATTGGGGTCTTCCCGTTCATTCCAATACTTAATTACATCATATTTCATCGAATAACTCCTTCCAGCCTTGATCGGGACGGGCCTTGGCCGCTTTCCACCCCACCTTATTTTTGAGTTTCCTTAACGGTTTCTTGTTATGCAATCCAAAATACTTTTTGATTCTGTTCAATGTTCGAATAGGATGGTAAAACATCTCCTCATAGGTAACGGTGAAAATACCGAGAGAATCCCAAACCCTATGATGTTCTTTGATGGCCTCTATGATATTCTTGTTCTTCAATAATCCAGCTTTCGGAAAGTTCCAATATGGGAACCTCCATTTTACTTTTATGTATCTATCAAAGGTAACGGGTTGTTGTTTTCTCCGGCATTTCTTATTTCTGAAAGTATAGACGCTGAAAGCCGTATCGAGAACATCACGTTTCACATATAGGCATCTGTTCAAAGGATATTCGGGGGGCTTTCTTAGATGGTGCCCCCCATGTAATTGCGCCCAGGGTGCGCCCGGAACGACTTTGTTTTTGTGATTTCGGAATCCTCTTAATTTGAATCTTCCGGGTAATTCTTCCCCATCATAAAAATTAATATAAATACTTCCTAGTATGAAATTATTCCCCGATCTGGGGTGACCAAAAACATGGATTAATTCGTTCATAATTTCACCGAGTTTTTAGCGGGGGAGAAATCTCCCGCCCTTCTAATGACAGTTTACGTTTATATCTTTCGATGTGTTCCTTTCGTTTATTCAGATACTCGTTTCTATTTATCTTTTTCATAAAGTAATGGGCCATTGCGCGATATCCATGTTCCTTATGAACCCATTGCCTCATTACCTGCCCTTTCGCTTCCATCTCTCCCCGGTTGTCCATATAATACGATACTCTATCGACAATATCTTTAACAGACCATACTCTATCTATGGGAGTATCTGAGAAATGGTCCTCAAGCCCACAAAGACAAACACTTCCGAGAGAGGCTGCCTCTACTGTGCTTGTGCCATAGCCGTGTGTAGATTTTGGATGTACTGGAATAGTTCTTATCTTCTCGAAAAATATGTGGTGATCCTTTCGTCTCTCCATGACCTGTGAGAAAGATAATCCTTTTATTAGGTCAAAACCAATCGCATCCCCGTATTTCTTTTTCAATATCTCCGAGGATTTTTCGAAGAACTCCGTACCCTTTCTGTGGTTCGTGGGAGTATGTCCGATTATTATCTTGCCGTTCCAATCCCTTTTTGGAGGACGATAGTTCAATGTATCGAAAGGAGCCTGTAAACGGATAATGTCTTTATCGAATCCTTCGAGGTCTCTATGAGCAAATTTGAAATCATAATAAGGGTGAATATCCCTGATGATTCTTTCGTGAGTAGCTCTGAAATGGGTTCCTCCATGCCATATAGACCAGGGTATCTCGGCAGGTAGTGGTAGATCAAGAGGAGTATGGAAGTAATCAGAAGAGGAAAACAATATCAATTCGGCTTCTGACATTAATTGTTTTATCAGTCCTTTGGTTTCCTTCCTTGCCAGTATATCGTGGGGCCATCTGAAGCCATGCTCTATATCGATTATGCAACGAGAACGCCATCCTTTGATATATCGGGTTATCGCTCTTGAGAGATGATATCCGATACCGGAAAAATCATATTTTCCGATGATAAGAATGAGTCGGTCCTTATTTTTCTCCTTCCTTGGGAGACCAACCTTTTTGGGACTCATGGAATAAAGCTCGCCCCTTCGCATTTATAACCCTCATTTCTTTACCATCGCCTTCCCATATTCGCCAATGAAATCGAAGTTCTGGAGATTGGCAGATGTCAGAGGCCCGATATATTTCACTCGTTTATGTGATTTGATCTTCCCACATTCCGGGGTCGTGCATCTCATCTTATGAACGTCGAATATCTTCTTGTACTTATCCCCGCATCCGTGACATATCGGATGTTCTCTCGGAATGGGATAAACAACCCTGTTCCATGTCTCGCATTTCGTACAGAATAGATGGTATGTGAATTGCATCTGTCCGGCACAATTCGGACACTTTTGCGTTATATTCTTGAATATATGTTCATGTACTATCCAAATGCGATCATAACGATTCATGGCCTCTTGACTAGGGAGTTTTCCTCCTTTCCTCGGATCGTGATTCAAAACGAGCACTTTATTTGGAAATCGTTCTTTCCAGTATCGGGGATTCTTTAGCTGCTTTTCGTCCTCGTCCACCCGATCCATATATTTTATGAAGTTCGGTATTCTCCCCAACTTGGACGGAAACACTATACCCAAATGACTCCATTTCGGATGATCTTTTCGGTCATTAACATCGAATTCCGTTTCTCGGAGTATTCTCAGCCCTCGCTTGTTGGGTGCTGCGGGTTTTTCGAGATATTGCATCGTCTTAGTCGAGATTCTACCACCATAGAAATCAATTAACCGTTCTGCCGAATGGGTTGGATACGGTTTTATTCTTACTCGAAAAAAGGGTTTTTTCTGGACCTTTACTTCGAGCATTTCATCAATCAAAACCTGAGATGGTTTATTAAATGGTTCAAAAACTACAACTACGTCTTTACTCATAAATTCACCTTCGCCTTTGTAAAAAGCTATGAGTAATTATGTAGGGATATTATTTAAGTGTTTGGTTAAATAACGCGCTTAAAATATATCAACCATATTATAGTTAATGTCTCATTGGCGTTCTTGGCTATGGGGGATGGGAGAACCGCACGGGCCATTAATTGTACTTCAGTAGAGAAGTCCGCATGTGCCGGAGGTATCACAAAGTTATCTGCCGAACCAACCCCAGGGTCAGATTGGTGGTCATATCGGGGCGAAAAACTTATGAGAGTGACATTCGGAGGGATGCCGGGAAGAACGCGGGTCCCATTATATGTGATCGTCTGAGTTATTTCATTCCATGTAAAACTTTCCGAAAGAACCGCACCAGCATCATTCCTTTGGAAAACCCATAACTCGTAACGATTCACTGCCGTATTTATCCAAGTTGTGATATTCAGAATTTCCCATGCCCGATTGATGTTCCCTGCACCCGATATTATTATTTGCCCAAGAACCCAATTCCTCAATGCAACCATCCAGACATTGTTAAATAATCCCACTTCCCGAATGCTTGCTGGAGGGACATAAGCCGCCTCCCATGTCGTCCCGCATCTTATTACTCTATTCACTTGTGTGGCAAAGTTGCCAACTTCTTTGGAGTTATAGGTATTTCTATAATTGAATGGTCCTACTCCAAGGGTATGAGGGAAGGGAGTATAAAGTCCTCTATCTTCTCTATCGACTGGAGTATTTCCAGAACCAAGACCGATTAACTCAGGAACATTCCCCATGTATTGTGAGGAGATGGGGATGGGACCGACAATAATATTGGCCTGCCCCTGGACTGTGTTTTGTACGATATTATAATCGTATCCGGGACTTGAGCCAGGAACTCCACCATATCCCGGTCTGATATACCATACGGAATTTGATTGTGAAAATGCCGCTGCAATCCTATCAAAGAAACGGTCCATCATAAGATTTCTTTTCTTAACATGGAGAAGTTCCACACTTTTCAATAATTTCTCTTCTCTGGGGTTTGTTTCTCCTTTGGCGAACTTTTCCAATATCTTCCCAATTCCCTCCTTTTTCTTATGCAGATATAGATTCATCTCCCCGTAAACTTCCATATTGAACATATTACAACCTCTCAAAGTATATCTGCCAAAGGACGGTAAGACTGAAATTTATATTCTTAATGAATGAGACCGGTAGTACTACTCGGGCAAGAAGAGGACCGGGGGAGAAACTGTTTGTATTGCCCCACGCACCCGCTGAAAGTAAACTATCCCACCTTGGAGTAAACGCGGGTATTGCTACGTTATCGGGGGGAACGGGAGCAGCCACAAAGAATCCACCGAGAGTTACTGTCTGTCCCGCACGAGAAACCGCTAGATCGTTTCTCTGTACTGTGTTAATTATCGTCATGGGATCTTCACCGACACTGAGATTTAACATACTCCAGATTGTGTTAGGAGTGGGTGCAATGGCCCCTGGAGCCGTTAGGTTGTTGTATGTTATGAGGTTCCCATTTTCAACCTGTGTGATTCCCATCTGTATCTTAGGGGCGAATAACCCCAACTCCCAGATAGGTTGTTGTATAAAGTTCACTTCTCCGGACCCGTAGATATTGGCATACTTGGCGATATAGTCACTTTCATAATCATCTCCTGAGACGGTAGCATTCGCTTTCAGAATCCCTCCTTCCTTGGAGTTGTAAGTATTCCGATAAGTGACTGCATCGGGAGCGGAAACATAACTATTGAAATCCTGCTCCAATGAGGTATCGTCTATTGTAGGGGCAGCCCTACCGGACCCGATTCCAATAACCTCGGGAAACATCAAAGGAGATTCCCAAGCCAGCTCTGTGACCAATGGAGGTGCTCCCACGGTCCAATCGGCAAACCCATGGAGCATGTTGGCGATCTTTGCCCGGTCATCGTCCAGGGTGTCTAATTGCCATCCCGGACATCTCCCGACCAAACATACCATCCTATCCACTGCTCTTGTCATAGTGAGATTATGAACGGTTCTCCGCTCCACTTCTGCCTTTTTTAATAATAAGTTCTGGAAAGGAGTCAATAGTTTCTTTCCAGACTCTATTTCTTCCAACCATAATCTTTCGAGAAGGTCCATGCCTCGAAAGTATTTTCTTTTTATAATTGTGACATTCCCTCTGATTCCAAGTGTAGATCTTATCATTATGGCCCCATCGCTATATTTAGATGAATCAATTTAATGATTTGGTTCATTTCATCGGCCCCTGGAACTCCGGTCTCATCTGGGGGATTCTGTCGAGGCGTATCGGATTGAACCCCTGCTTCCAGAATATGGCGAAGTGTGAGAACGATCATCACGTCAATTACTTGATTTGCGACCGTTGTTATGTATGCCCAATTATTAGGTGCGGCATATCCATAATCCAGAGGTAGAACGACATCATTGTTAAGTTCTATGGTAGGGTTGGAGTCGTCTATATCAGTTATCAAGTTTATTCCCTGATTCCTCACAATTGCTATCTGCCACGGTCCCGGACCGGCATTGAGGCGATAATAAAACCCATAGGCTTCGGCTGTTGAGGAATCGACTTCATCCACATAATCGAAGGGCAAGAAGTCCACCAATAAACTTCCAGCCCCTTGGTCGGCAAAGGCAGCAAGAGCCGCCGGAGCGATTCCCACGCCGATAAAATCCTTAAGCTCTATAAAGGATTTAGGTAATGGGAGCGCAGTGCACTGTTGAATTGTGGGGTCTTCGAACTGTTTGGCTATGAAATCCCGTTCTCTGGTTGCATCGGCAGTCATTTTCTCTTTATTGAATGGCTCGACATTTGGTTCAAGTCGGAATTTCATTCCTGATTGATCTTGAGATATGTTCAAAGCATGCACTATGAAGTTTAAAGGGAATGTCGCCGTATAATAGTATCTCAAAACTTCCCCTAATAAAGTGAAGGGTTTTCGGTTGAGATGGCCCTGAGTTGTCCGGTCCTTGTTCACCAATACTCCATAATGGAACCAATCAGAATCCCCTCGGAACCATCCCTCCTGACTCTGCCTTTTGTAGACATCCTCAATGGCCGAATCCCCTGGATATGTGGAATTGAACCATGTCTCTATTAATGAGGTTGGTTCGAAAGCTATGTCTCCCTGTTCTGGTTTCCTATTTAAATCCGTGTATATTGCGAGTGCCGTATCATTAACGAGGTTCTGAGTCCTTATTAAACTATCGGAACGCTTGATCTCTCTGCTGAAACCATCCCTCTGAAAATTAGCCGGTTCATCCCCGACCAATGGAATTCCCACGTCATCAGTACTCCCGTCTATGGAAACATAATCTATGAAATCCCTGGACCCTTTGGTTATATGGGCACTTTCAACACTTCGATCTGTTTCTGTTTCCGGTTGCTGAATGTATCCGGCAAAGAGATTTATTATCGGGGTTCCGGTCTCATCCTCCCGAAGTCGGAAGAAAACCATTCTTTCATTTCGATATTCCCTGTCCGTATATATCTGCATCTCCAATACAAGAGAATTACAAACCGATATAATGGCATCATATAATGCCACAGTGGGAGTCCATATTTTCGTCATGGGAGTATTCAATAATTCCGTAGACAGGTCATATATATTCCTTTTGAATGCTTGGTGAAAGACCGTATGTTCCGAGTCCGGGGATGGTTCGATATCAGATATCTTATCTCCAAGCAGTCCGCCATAGTTTCCAAGTTCCTGGAGTCCATCCACTATCTGATCTGCCTGATTGGTTCCGGGGTCGGCCAATGAATCCCATTTGAAATGACCCACCAATAAATCATTTATTCCTTTTTGATAGTATCTCGCACTCTTACAGTGTATCTTTTTTTGAATGCTGATATAACCATCACCGAGACAGAGAAGATTGAGATTCGGAGGATTATCATTCGAGTAATTGAAATTCTTGAACCTTCCAATAAATATGTAATCTCCCAGACTGGATGAAAAGACCCTGTGGATTCCATGAGATATGAGATAAGATATATCGGTATCACCAAAACCGGGAAGGTTCGGAGTAAATATTAATGTTCCAGCACCTACTGCAACAATAGTGTGGGGGTTGTCTTCCGTTAATCCCTCCTTGAAAAACCACAAGTGGTCTCCCGCCTGGACACCATCGTTTATAAAATCCCCATTCAAATCCTGCAAAGTATTGTCCGCCGTCGTTGTGGCTTTGTATCCATAATCCACGAGTGCTGCAGCCTGATAGAAGATATAAACCTCATTGTCATAAGTGAAGGTCTCGGAATCATTATCGGAATCATCGTCTTTGATAACATCTTCCATGAATGTATTGAGACCGTCAAAAGTACCATGGGCCGGCAATGCCAAATCAATCGAAGCATCCCAACTCTTGTTAAAGGATTGTGTGACACTGAACTTCATATCGTTCTGCGTCAATTTCTTAAATGTCGCATGGTCGTTACACTCAATTAATATTTGTGAGTAGGGAACCAGATTCCCGGTCTTGGATTGGTGGTCAATCATATCGGCCCAATCCTTCGATATGACCGAATCTATATACCAGTAATCTCCGGCATTGGTCCCGGCAGTTAAAAACCAATGCTCGTAAGGGATTATATCGTTTATCTCCTTTGCCAGTTCCGTTCCTACAACATTGGTGAGAACTCCTGCATTCAGCCAGTATTTGAAACCATCAACTAATAGTTCTACTCGATTGGAATCAGGAGAGTTTCCATTATGAATGAACAATCTTATCATATGCCATTCTTCATATGTGAGAATCCCTGCCGCCGTAATCCAGGCGGCTCCCGTCCAAAACTCGACATCGGCATCTAATGCCCTTACACGACAGATAATTTGACCAAGGGCATCTCGGATATACCAGACGAGGTTTGCCCCCACAGTATTGTATTTCGATATTCTGAATATCAGACCTATCTCTTGAACGAAATCATTAGATTGAAGTTTGCCGTCATGAAGTGCCGAGGATTGATGTGTGAGTTCCATCATTAACTTGTTTTCTATGATCTCCCCGCATATCTTACATTCGTTATCCCATGCTGCTTGCTGCACCCAAGGACCGGCCCCAATAAAGGTCCATGCTGTTCCTCCCGCGTAGGGATTGGTATTATCGGAACTCCATTGATAGTAGTTATTCGGTGCGCCCGTGGTGGCTGTGAATCCCTGTAAATGGTAGGTAACACCGGCAGCGCAGCGGTAAGGAGATGGAAAATCAAATCTAACCCACCCAGGAAGACCTCCCGGTATAGCTGCCACTTGCACGGCTGTTAATATCTCGGAGGACGATAATAAATTCCCCGGGGCTCCTGCCGCCCCCGAGTTATCGTATAACTGGAATAGAATATTGTTAGGTGCTCCGACTATTCCCAGACATCTGAAATATATATGAGTTAATGGAAATGAGTTTACGGGTGTGAATGATTGGGTAACGGTTACGAGTTGAGGGCCAGGAATGTCACCAATGGCCCAGAATCCCGCAGTAGCAAGCCCCGGAATGATAAGAATCTCGTCCCGCTGTTGTATCTCACAGTTAACATCCGTATAATTCTGGACACTTGAACCTACAACTTCATTCTCGAATAGTTCACGTTGTAAAAAGTAACTTCCTTCGGGGATGTATCCTTTCATTTATGGATTCGCCCCCACATATCTTATAAGGGTGATCTTGAAAGGATACGTTTCCTCCGTGCCATCTATCTCATCCCACTGGAAATCAGTTATCAGACAAGGAATCCCGGCAGCTTCCCCCATTGCCTCTGTGACATAATCATAGACGAAGGTGACGAGTGTTCCGGCCTCGGCCCAATCATCAATTATCTGTAATACGTCTCTCGGCTCTGCTGCACCGGTGGCGGGAATAAGAACGAGATTGTATATTATTCCTTCGAACATAAACTTTTTGGATTTACTTCCAAGCATCTGCAATATGGTATGATCGTTTCCGGGAATTATCCTCTCAACTACTATGGGACGAGCTCCAACCGATACTTTGGCCGGTCTAGCGTTCCACGTTACCGTTATGCCACCAGCGGCCAATGTGAAAACATAAGTGTATACCATTTAATCACGTCGGGGGAGTTCCATAGTATAAAGGTTGTTCTTTCAAGAGTCTTCGTTCTGAGAGTTCATCATATACGTCTCTTGCGGTTCGATAATTAGGGACATTGATATTTATTATTTGTGTTCTGGAATGTGTGCTATTATCATTCGATATCGATGGTCTTGTCACTACTTCCCCCTTGTGCATCTTAACAAGACCTCCCTTTGTGATCTTCTTCACTTCTCCAATCTCGGTCTGTGCAGAGGGTACTTCCGGCATGTCTTCCATTCCCTCTTTTTGCATGGATTTGGCCCAAGCATACCCGGCAGCTCCCGCTATGATGGCGGGAGCGAGGGCAAGTCCCAATGATTTCACACCCAATAATGTCATTTCGGCCCCAATCTGAGTATATATCAAGGCTATGACAGCGGCCATCTGCACACCCATGAGCGCGAATTGAGCCGTTATCTGAACCAGCATCAAACTCCTTTGTTTCTCCAAGATATTCAGTTGTTCCTCTGCCATGAACAATCCACGGTTTACCTGTCGCCGTTTATCCTCCACCATCCAATTGGCCCTTGTCGCATCCCTCTGGGCCATAGAGACCCGTAAACGTGCCACCTCGACATCCAGTAGCCTTCCGGTCCTTTGGGTTATCAAAAGCTGTCTCTGCGCTAACTCGACGTTTAGCTGAGACATTTGGACATCTAATTCGTAATGCTGCTGTGACCATCTGAGAGATTCCCTTTTAGCATCTGCAAGAGCCCAATAAGAACGGGTTAATGTAAGGTTGGACTGCTGGAGTTGAATGGATGTGGACATTATCCGAGTGAAGATATTCGATATGGAGGTTCCGAAGTTCGCCACTGTATTCATCGAGTTCATAAGGTCTGTTGAATCGGACTCCCATGTGACATTGACCAGAATCTCGTCGGTCTCAGTATCAGCCATATCCGTGTTTCTCCAGTATCTCTTTGCTTATCGGGTCGTAATCGTGTTCTGTGAGCCATTCATTCGGTGTTTTCCCCATTCGGTCTAGCTTCCATTTCGGAGGAATGACCGAGGCGGCGATGTAATCGGGATCGTCAAACTCCTCCTCTGCGTCTTCGGGACTGCCTCCAAGGAGTTCACCCCTGATACGTTTCATGGTATCGAGAGCGTGACCATAAAGTATCCATATTCTCCCCATCGGAAGACCAGGGACCAGTATCTTATCTGGAGACATTCCCGAGTATTCAGGCAATGCTCCGAGGAATCCTATTTGGGAGAATCCACTTTTTTTTTTATCTCTTCTGGTGCTTGAGTAATCTCCATTACTTTATTAAATAGTGGAGTTAATTTGTCACAGAGATTCATCATAATATTTCCCTTATCGAAGTTTTTGTCGTTTTTTATCAATGTCACTTCCAAAACATATAATTTCTGTCGAAAGAGAAGAATTTGATCAGCAGGAGTTATACGTCTAATTAGAGAAGGAGGTGATTTTTTCCCTCCACTCTTATTGTATTCTTGCCTTTCATCCAAGGTCATATCCGGTAAGTTCTGTGGATTGAGTTCCAGAACCTTTATCCATTCCAATGGGTCCAAAGGAAATGCTTTGAACTCATGCCCTTCAATTAGTACTATCTCGGGTTCTCCGAGTAGCATCTTACATATAGTATTTGCGTCCATGGTTGTGCCTCCGCCATTAAATTAATGACTGTTAAGCAGGAGCGTTGGCCTGCGTGTAAGCCTCGATATTTGGCTCATCGTCTGGGATGCTCTTGGTATAGGTTGCCAATCCCCTAATATCGCATGTTACCGTTTTTGTGGCGTTGATGATCGATGAAATATCCGAAAACTTGGTGCAGGGGTAAATCTTCACCCGCGCAAAGTTGGCGGCATCGGAGGATAAATCCCTGTGGTAGACTATCACCAGATACCAATTCGATTTCTCAGTATTGACAAACTCATTAAGTTCCACCAATCCGGCCCCTCCGAATCCAGCCTGATTATCTACCGTTGAGGTTTTGGATAATGCAGCGAGTTTCCGTTTGTCAATCTCCACTTTGCGGAGGGTAACGGTGGCATCGTAGACCCCTTCTTTGATAGTCGCCGGATACATCTCCCCTATCTCCGGGAGCTTCTCCATGGGTCTCCTGTTGGCTGGTGTGACGTTCTCAACCTTCCCCGCTGCCCGTTTCTCAGCGGGATAGAAATCCGTATCATCCCCGGCCTGTGTTCCGTCATAGTACCGGCCCTCTCCATCGTCAACATCGAAAACCCACGACCTCAAAGTTGGATACGCATTGATAAGGGCCACCCAGGTTGTGAACGGGGCAACGAATCCAGCAGATATGAACACCACGCCATTCTCATTTACTACATTGCCGTTTCCATCAACTACCGGGTCACGAATGGGACATTCCCCGTTATTCTTCTCGATTATTATGTAAGTCTGGTATCCGGCAAAGGCATCGTCCATTTATGGGCCTCCTTAATTCTCCTGCGGTGCATTGTTTTCGAGATTAACATAGTCGTTGGGCAGAGTATAGGCATAAGTACCTTTCGCGTCCATCGATATCTCAGTGGTCCTTTTACTATCGGCAGTAATTTCATATCTGGTGAACTTTGCACAGGGACAAATCCATGATCGAGCGACATTGTCGGCATCAACAGAATAATCCCTAGTATATAAGATAACGAGATAGTATTCTTGTGTGGATGGTCGAATGAGATTATTCATAATCGTTCCTTTCATAAGCCCGGATTCTACCGGCCCCGTTCCCAAGAAATTGTCCTGATTGAGAACCAGAGAGGTGTCGTCCATCAACGCCAATTTCTTTTTATCACAATAAATCTTTGTTGATCTCAATTCGGGACGGTATAACTGAGCCTTTAAATGACTCGTTATCATCTGGCCGAGTTCATCATTCATCTCAACTTCTCGCCCCAGAAGTGCCCTTGCATTCGGTATTTTCCCCATCGCAATCTGTTCCATGGAAGCAAACTCGGCGGCATCTCCAGCCTGTGTTCCGTCATAATATCTACCTTCTCCGGTATCGATATCAAATACGATCCCTTCCATGTCATTGTATGCGGCGATTAGAGCAGCGAAGGATGCATGTATGGCAGCATACGCCGAACCCACCCATATGATTCCATTCAATGATACTGGGAGCCCCGCTGCATCGTATGTCGGTGCTCTTATCGGGCATCCTGTTGCGAAAGGGTTCCCTTGTTCTGTCGAAAATGCCTGTCTTCGGATGACCACATAAGTGTTCCACCCTGCGTATGAATCCTCTGCCATTCGTTCACCTCTAAACTGGTATGTCTTCCAATGTTTCTATATAACTATATACGAGTAATGTGATTTCAGCCTTTCTCATCCCTTCCTGAGTTCTGAGAAAGGGTTTGTGTTCTAAATTAGATATGTCCATCCATTTCACTTGATTAGTGGCGAGATAGGTTTTGAACTGTCTAGACCGGATATATCTGGAATAGTCCTCAAAGAACGTATCTGCCAGTTGTTTCCCCGTTCCAGCGACATTATCCTGGTCGTCTCGTCTTCCGAATCTGAAGGTATAGGTAATTCTTGATTCTGTTTGCGTATCTCCGAGTTCATATTTCTGTGGATCGACAGTGAAAAGGAGCTCTATGGATTGTTTCGCCTTGTTCACCCGCTCCTCATTCGGTCCAGTGAATATATTATCCTCCACGGGATCACCTTTAGCGGCGGCTATCGTATTTAGATAGGCGATTATGAGAATCGTTGTCTCGGTTGCTGTTACGTTCATCCCTGATACCACCGTTCTAAATCCTGTTTGAATCTGTCCGTCGCCCTCTGGATTATCTCATGGGGCTGCACACCTTGCACCCATTTCGTGAATATCTCCACTCCGTCTATGAAGAAATGAAGGAATTGGGCCGTCTTGGGTCCGTGTGCCTGTGTTCCCCATTCCAGATAAATGACCACCATGTTGTCGGTGTGAAGCTGGATTGCATTTGGTAGCACTGTGACAAAGGTTGCCTCTGAGAGACTACCTTCTCCAAGTGACCCATACTCCATATTTATCTGTTCAGACATTTCCTCCATTCTCTGGGTTATCTGTTGTTTCCATTTCTCGAAACTTTCCTTCTTGACCTTGATTAGTTTGGATTTGACTTCCTCTACTCCTCTGACCTCAAACTTTACATTTATCATGCATTTTCCACGTTCTGGATTTTTTCGAGCAGTGCGAACCAATACGGAATTTCACTTCTCATTGATTCGGGACTCATTACTTTCTGGATTCTATACTGTACCTCATCTATTATTAATCTTATGTTATCGAAGTTATTGGACTCAAAGAATTGATCCAACATCTCCGTATCAAAACCCTCCCATAGTATTGCCTCGAAATTGGACTCTCCCATTATGGCCAGTGGCCCCCATATCTTCGGATTTGCTACTGCCGATATTACGGCATTTACAGTATGGTCGGTATCTGTTTTTCCGGTTCCTCCATATACCGTAAAGGTTCCATCGTCTTGCCTGAATCTTATTGTCGCCTCCTTTCCTTTGTAATATTGCCACGTTACCGATATTTGGTCTCTTACTACTTCGTGAGGGTCAAACGTCATCCAATCCAACCTATTCCTTTTAATATTCCAATGGCAATGGCAACGAGAATCGTCGTTCCAATCCCAATAACCCCCGCGGTTCTCCATCTCCATTTCTCATTCTCTCTTATTCTTTCTTCGTGATTCTCAATGGTTTTCTCCTGTATCTTCTGGTGAACGTGAATCTTTATGAGTAGATCATGGTCGTCCTCCTCTTGGAGGGCTTCTTTGAGTTCCCTTATGTCCTTTGGAGTCATTGGTGGCATTTCCTCGTTCTCTCCTTCATAATAGTGTGTTGAAAATCGTGCCTCTTTATTTATATAGGAGTAATTTTCAGACCCCCTTTTTGATAATCGGTTATCTCCATGATGCCGTCCTCCTGTAATTGTCCGAGATAATTTCTTTATAGTCAGGACCCCAATCATTCTGGGGAGATATCATAACCTGTTGCTGTAACTGCTGGAGTAATTGGCGTTTCTTCTTGAGATATTCTTGTCGTCCTTCCTCTAATGCTCTGTGGGCATTCCCGAGGTTGACAGAGTAACCCAAGGACGTATGATCGAAAGCCACTCCAATGGATTCCATCTTTATGTGTTTCATAACATTCAGCGCCGCATCTACGAGAACAAGTCTATCATATAGGTCTGGTTCGGCGGCCTGTGTCGCTGCACTTATCTGTTCCCCGCACCATTCCTGTGCTTCTAAGAGATAATCCGCAACTGCGGTCTGAGCAATCTGGAAGATTCTATAAAATACATAGTTCGGGGCCGACGTTGTGGCATTCATGTACGTTATAAGGTCTCCGATTACTACTACGATTATAATTCCTCCTGTTTTACCTTACGGGCTTCCCGTACACCAGACGACTGGTTTAATGTCGATATTCCCTCCGTTCGTGTTACTGGAATTGATTCTAATTTCCAAGTCCTCTGTCGGAACTCTGGCAGTATGTCCCATCTTGAAATCGCTGCCCTGAATTGCTCTGGCTTGATTATTACCGTCATTATACGCATATCCACTCGCAACGGTGACACCATCGTATTGGAGGTCAAAATACAGAACCTCATTCGCGGCAAGATTATCAAATCTGATGACGGAAACGTCTATATAATCCTCTGCCGGTGCGTCTATCGTTGCAGCCGGAAT
>Ga0208015_1000551_pt1 | contig 18474 bp, 17 predicted proteins | sample 26BtaG_FD_184101 | JGI IMG/M metagenome (GOLD analysis project Ga0208015, IMG submission 184101) | Marine viral communities from Cariaco Basin, Caribbean Sea - 26B_WHOI_OMZ_CsCl (SPAdes) (version 2) | ecosystem: Environmental > Aquatic > Marine > Oceanic | place: Caribbean Sea: Cariaco Basin...
ATGCTATATGTTTAATCATGTGAATTGATTTTCTGAATAATTATGCAAATTTAGAGAAGAAGTCTTTGGCATCCAATTAATGCACCAACGAGGTCCTAAATTATTTGAATTAATTTGTTGCCGCTGCCACCGTAAATCCAAACTTTGCTGCAATAGTTTGAGACATATCGTCCAAGGTTTCATCCGTAACATCCCAAAAGCCGTTTCCCTCCATTAAAGTATCCATGAATCCGGTTACTTCTTCATGTGTAAAATATGGTGTACTTGCATTTGGCTGTCTTGTAAATTGCAAGCTATTGATAAATCCATAAGCTTCAGATAAGGCATGAAATGCACTTGCCATATCTCCTGTTGCCAGTTTTTCTTTCCCGACTTGCAAATAATGAACCGCACGAACTGCTGAAACTATCGAAATATTCTCTCTAATAATCGCTACCTGCGCATCTCTCACCTCATAGTTTTTAGCTACAATTGCAGCTCTACCCAATTTTAGGGCATCATATATTGCTGACGCTGTCCCCGCAAAATCAGGATCGGAATCAACTTGCTTCAAGTAGGTGTTTAAAAAACTGTCAGCTCCTAAGACAGGAACCGAAGGATCATCTTCATTTCCGTATAAGTATCCATAAGCTTCGTCCCATTTGTGCTCCATGGTGGTGTAAGGCTTTCCTTCCTCAAGAACTGAATTATCATTATTTTGAATATTTGAAGCCTCATCCAATACGGAAGTACTTAAATAATGATTCAGCATCTGGTCAGTCATCAAACCGCCAATTAGAGTTTTTGCGATAGCTTGATCCAACTCAAGACCTTTACCATTCACGTATCTTACTGATCCACCACCGGCTTGTTGTAATTGACCAGCAGTTCCTGCAGTTGCGATATTCTCCCAATTCTCAAACACTGTGGTGGCTTGTTGCTCAATCCAAGAATCCATCAAGCTTTTAATTTGATTGGAAACGGTAGTATTGGCAGAAAAATACTCTTTTGAAGCGGCCACCTTACTGCGGATGTTTTTTCCGGAAGCATTCAGATCAGCCTCAGAAAAATCGTTTCCACCTTCAACGTGAGCAAACATTCCGTATAAATCGGAAGCAGATTTAGTGGTGTTCTTTAAGGCAGAGCGAAATTCCATAGCCATTTTAATTCGGGTCGTTTGACCGTTAAAATCGACGGTAGACTTACCATCTCGCATGAATTTGTAGGTTAAAGGCGCCTCAACCTGAGGATTTAAATTGATGTCATCATCATTTGAACATGATGTAAATAGCACTGAAGTTATGGCTATTCCTAATAAAATTTTTCTCATTTTTATTTGGTCTTAATATAAATTGTTGATTGATTTCGAGTACAAAAATAAGCTAGGAATTGAAATCGCCAAAGCTTATTTAGATTAATTTAAAATAAGGAAGAAATAAAAAGATAGAAATATTGAGAATCAGAAAGTTGGAAAATAAAAAAAATACCGTGTTATTGAAATCAAGAATTACTGTATCAAAAATAGCTTAATGATATACTGTAAAAATCTTTGTCGCTTCATTATAGGCACTTTCGAAACTCAAGGCATCGAGGTTATTACGCTGTTTTGAAGTAAAATAGGACAGTAATTTTTCGGTAGGCATATTTCCAGTCAGTTCATCTTTGGCCATTGGACAGCCCCCAAATCCTTGAATGGCACCATCAAACCGAAGACACCCAGCTTTGTAGGCAGCATCTACTTTTTCATGCCAAGTGGTAGGCGTAGTATGAAGATGTGCACCAAATTCGATATGTGGATATTTTGGAATCAGGTTAGAAAAAAGATAATTTATATTTTCCGGATTGGACGTGCCAACCGTATCGCTCAACGACAGAATCTTGACGCCCATGTTCGCCAAACGTTCAGTCCAATCGCCCACAATATCCACATTCCAAGGATCACCATAAGGGTTGCCAAAGCCCATGGATATATAAACCACCACTTCCTTTCTTGTTTTATCGGCAATTTCTAAAGTCTCTTGCAAGGTCACTACTGATTCCGCAATAGTTTTATGGGTGTTCCGCATTTGAAAGTTTTCTGAAATAGAAAACGGATAGCCCAAATAATGTATTTCAGGATGTTGAGAGGCGTCTTCCGCTCCTCGGGTATTGGCGATAATCGCTAGAAGTTTGCTCTTGGTTTTTGATAGATCGAGTTTGGAAAGCACCTCTGCAGTATCCACCATTTGCGGAATAGCTTTTGGGGAAACGAAGCTGCCAAAGTCAATGGTGTCAAAACCAACACGCAACAACGACTGTATATACTGGACTTTTTTTTCAGTTGGAATAAAATCCTTAATGCCTTGCATGGCATCACGTGGACATTCGATTATCTTAACCTGTTGCATGGCATCAAAGATATGAATTCCTACGTATGAAGGAATCTTTCGAATCAAAAAAAGAGGGTTGGATTATCTAAAGTTTTATATAAGCGAAGAACTACGGACTTTTAAGGAAATTATAAATTTAAAAGTCCGAAGTTCAATCACTTACATTTTGCCAAGACTTTTTCAGCCAACTCTATTGCCAATCTCCTATTCTCATCTGGATCAGCGCTCAATTTTGTAAGAATTGTAAAATTGGCCCTTCCAGCGAGGACCACCAATTCCCCACCCCATTGGTCATTCCATTTGTACCAAGCACTTGAGCCCAAGCCGTCAACAGCATTCCAACTCATTTTAGCCCTCACTTTCATGAGATCTTCACCCGTCTTTTTGACTTCATCCTCTGCTTTATCGAGATTGCTCTGAATCTGCTCTAGTTCTTTATCAGACAATTCTTTATAGCCCATGTCAAAGGTTCCAATCGCCGACTTTAAATCGGTTTTATCTGAATAGAAAGACAGATTTTTTATTCCTAGGGTATTTTGATCCGGAACCTCCATTTTCATATTGCTCACCTCCATTGTAAAAGAAGGCCGATCACTTTCCCATCTATAGATATGCTCTCCATAGCTGCCAGATCGTAATTCTACTTCAGCCTTATCACTTATGGAATGAACAGAAGCCATTTCTTCTTTTGTAAGCAGTGCTTCATAATCGTCCTTATAATCTTTTAGGCAATCGTATGTCTTGCCGTCACTTTTAGAGCTGGTCTTCTCCGATTTACTTTCTGATTTAGTTTCTGAAGATTCTTTATTGCCAGAGTTGCAAGAAAAAAGCACAATAACTAATCCTGCAAGAAATACCTTTTTTTTCATAATAAGACTCATTTTGGTTAACGGCTAAATTACATGTATTACTGCAATTTACATCATCAAAAATGAGCAAATCATCTATGAATCAAAGAAATATACTCCAAGGAAGCCCAAAGGTCTGATTAAAAAACCAGCTTTACTTAAGCGGCCATTATATACAGTGCAATACCGACAAACACAACAATCTGAAGCCATTTCAAGAAAATACCAATACGTCTTCCTTTCAATATGATTTTGGAGATACGACCCGCCAATAACGCGATGCTGCTAAAGGTGAGAAAGGAAATGAGCATAAATAGGATTCCTAATGTATAGAATTGTACAACCGTATTTCCTTCTTTATCCCATAGAAAACCTGGGAAAAAGGCCAAGAAGAAAATCATGACCTTCGGATTTACCAAATTCATGATCACTCCTGTTTTAAAAAGTTGTAAATGAGATTTCTTTGGGGCGTCCTCTTTCCAAGAAATGTGGTCATCGCTCTTATAAACTTTATAAGCCAAGTAGAGTAAATAACAGGCACCCAACACTTTGATCCCATAAAAAAGTTCTTCAGATGCAGTAATAATTGCCGAAACACCAAATGCCAAAAGTGTCGTATGTACAATACAGCCACTGATAAGACCCGCTGTGGTAGCAATCCCACTTTTGGTGCCATTAACCAAAGATTGGGTCAACACATAGATATTGTCTGGTCCAGGAGAAATGGCCAAGGCAAGGGTGGCTACTGAAAAAGAGAGGAGAGTTTCTATCATAAATAAAGAGGTGACACTGTTGTGCTATCAGCCATATTTCCTTCTGGTTTAGAGCCTCTTGAATTTTTTGCTATTTGGTTAAGATGGCTTGATTAATATCTTTTATCAACTTGGGACCTTCATAAATAAAACCGGTGTAGAGCTGAATCAAATCTGCACCTGCATCCAATTTCTCCAAGGCATCTTTAGCAGAATGAATCCCTCCTACACCAATTATCGGAAATGCCTTATGGCTTTTTTCTGCCAAAAAACGAATAACCTCCGTGGCCCTCTTCGTTAAAGGTCGTCCACTTAAACCTCCCATTTCATCTTTGTTATCACTTTTTAATCCGTCGCGGGAAATGGTGGTATTGGTAGCAATAACGCCATCAATTTTAGTTTCTGAAACAATGTCAATAATGTCCAACAACTGTTCATTGGTCAAATCTGGCGCGATTTTAAGAAGTATTGGTTTACGCTTTTCCCTCAAATGATTTTTATCCTGAAGAGTTTGCAGTAAATCGGTCAATGGTTGCTTTTCCTGTAATGCCCTGAGATTTGGTGTATTTGGGGAGCTCACATTGACGACAAAATAATCGACATAATCAAAAAGTGCTTCAAAACAGATGATATAATCGTTTACGGCATTTTCATTAGGGGTGATTTTGTTCTTACCAATATTTCCTCCAATCAACACATGTTTTTTTCCTGTTTTAGGGTTTGCCTTCAATCGTTCAACGGCTTCTTCAACACCACCGTTATTGAACCCCATCCTGTTGATAATTGCAGCATCCTCTTTCAAACGAAACAAGCGCGGCTGGTCATTGCCTGGTTGTGCCTTTGGTGTGACCGTTCCGATTTCAATAAAACCAAAACCCATATTAGAAAGCTCTTTGAACAACATGGCGTTTTTATCAAAACCAGCCGCCAACCCAACGGGATTGGGAAAGGTCAACCCAAAAAGCTGACGTTCAAGCGATTTATTTTTGACTTGATATAGGTTTCTAAAAAGTCTCCCAAAACCCAAGCTATGAGTGAATCTTATAAGTTTGAAAGTAAAATGATGGACAGCTTCAGGATCAAATAAAAAAAGAAGAGGACGAAGTAAAATTTTATACATGGATGTCAAAATAAAAAAACTACCCAAAGATAGGGTAGTTTTTTTATTCATTTAATGAATTCCTATTATTTAAAATAAGACCGAAAAGAAGACCTTTATAATATTGCAACTCGATAAAATTATGAAACTATTAAAAATTACATTTTACGCCATTGTTGTTAGTATTAATATGTCTTATTTTGCATAATAAACGAAAAAGTTATGATTGACAAACAACGCCTCATTGATAGATTTATAAGCTACGTTACTATTGACACGGAGTCTGACCCCAATTCAGAAACCACACCAAGTACCGAAAAACAATGGGATTTGGCACATGCACTCGTTAAGGAACTCACGGCGATTGGCCTGAAAGACGTTTCCATTGATCAACATGCTTATATCATGGCAACGCTGCCTAGTAATGTTGACCATGACGTTCCGGTGATTGGATTTATATCCCATTTTGATACCTCTCCAGATTTTACAGGGGCTAACGTCAAGCCTCAAATCATTAAAAATTATGATGGGAAGGATATAGTTTTAAATGCCGAAGAAAATATTATTCTGTCGCCCGATCTGTTTGATGATTTGCTACAATATAAAGGACAAACACTGATCACAACCGACGGAACGACATTGTTGGGAGCCGACGATAAAGCAGGAATCACGGAAATTGTCTCCGCTATGGAGTACTTGATTCAGCATCCTGAAATCAAGCATGGTGAAATCCGTATCGGTTTTACCCCTGATGAAGAAATTGGTCGCGGAGCCCATAAATTTGACGTTGAGAAATTTGGTGCCGAATGGGCCTATACAATGGATGGCAGCCAAATTGGTGAATTGGAATATGAGAATTTCAATGCGGCAAGCGCCACTGTAAAAGTGAAAGGAAAAATTGTGCATCCCGGGTACGCCAAAGGCAAGATGATCAACTCCATGTACATCGCTACCGAGTTTATCAACTCCTTACCTATGCTGGAAACTCCAGAACATACGGAAAACTACCAAGGGTTTTTCCATTTATCCAGCATTCAAGGCACTGTCGAGGAAACTGTTTTGAATTATATAATTAGAGACCATAATATGGCTCATTTTGAGGCTCGAAAGGAAGCCATGCTTCAAGTAACCTTCGATTTGAATACCCAATACGAACGTGAAGTTGTGACCATTAATATCAAGGATCAATATTTCAATATGAAGGAGAAAATTGAACCGGTCATGCACATTGTGGATATTGCAGAAAAAGCCATGAAAGCACTTAATATCAAACCGATCATCAAACCCATAAGAGGTGGAACCGATGGCTCCCAATTAAGCTATATGGGCTTGCCATGTCCGAATATATTTGCAGGTGGCCATAATTTCCATGGACGTTATGAATATGTTCCTGTAGAAAGTATGATCAAAGCCACTGAAGTCATTTGTAAGATAGCGGAGTTGGTGGCTTTGAAGAAGTAGCCTGCTTTTTGTGTTTTCCTTGTCTATTAATTTAGTCAGGGATTCAAAAGTTAACAACGAATAGCATTTTAAAGTAAAAAATATGATGCAAAAAGTAAATTCCATTGAGGAGTATCTCGAAGTCAATTCACATTTTGCTGAAGCATTGGACGTTTTAAGGCAAATTATTAATTCAACAGAATTGGTTGAAACCCTGAAGTGGAACGCCCCAGTTTATACCTTAAACGGAAAAAACGTTTTGGGATTGGGCGCCTTTAAAAATCATTTCAGTATATGGTTTTTCAATGGTGTCTTTTTGAAAGATGAAAGGAAGGTTTTGGTAAGCGCTAATAAAAAGACCAAGGCTTTGCGTCAAATGCGTTTTGAATCGCTTTATGATATTGATAAGGCGATAGTCTTGGCCTATGTGAAAGAAGCGATAGAAAATCAAAATCTTGGAAAAGAATTACAAGTTAGCCGTAAAGATAAAGTTGTAAGTATCCCTTCAATTTTAAAAGAAGCGTTTAGCACCGATCCGTCGTTTAAAGAAAGTTTCCAGCAATTCACTTCAGCCAAACAAAGGGAATACGTAGAGTATATAGAAAGTGCAAAACGTGAGGCCACAAAAGTTTCCAGATTGGATAAAATCAAACCTATGATTTTAAAAGGCATCGGTCTTCATGATAAATATAGAAATTCTTAAAAACAAAAAAAACCACTTCAAATGAAGTGGCTTTTTAAACTTGTAAACAAAGATTTATTTTGTGGTTGTAGTTGCAGAATCTGCATTGAGCTTATTACTCAATTCCATTGAAATGGCAGAACGATCAAACTTGATTTTTCCTGCCATGGTTTCAATAACACAACTACTATCCTTGTCATTTAAGTCGACTATTTTACCGTGCATTCCGCTTTTGGTAATCACTCTGTCGCCTCTTTTTAATTCACTTGCAAACTTTTTTTCCTTTTTGGCACGTTTCATCTGCGGTGCGATCATAAAAAAATACACTACAGCGAACATCGCTATAAAAGGTAAAAATGAACTTATTCCTTCTCCCATTAATTCTTAATTATAATTAGTTAGTCGTGATTATGGCCTTCGTGACCTGGTTGTGTGCTATATTTACGAACAGGCTGTTGCATAATAGACTGTGCGCCTCCTGCTTGCTGTGGTTGCATTGGTCCATCTCCTTCAACCATTGCTTTGATTCTCACCGTTTCAGCACCCTTTTCCGTATTGGTGGTCATAGTGATGGATTTAGTAACCACACCGTTTCCTTTCCCGTCAAATTTCACTTTAAATTCGCCTGTTTCTCCTGGAGCAACCTGTTTGGTCCAATCTGAAGGCACAGTACATCCACAAGTACTTTTAATATCACTCACCACTAAAGGAGAGCTTCCTGTGTTTGTATATTTAAAAGTAGTCTCTACTGGTGTTCCATTTTTAATGGTACCAAAATCATGCTCTGTCTCATTAAATGAAACAGCTGCAAAACTTCCTGAATTGGCATCTCTTTGTGCTGCTTCAGCAACATTTTCTGATTTGATTTTTGCTGTAGCATCTTCTTTACATGACGTAAAGGCAACCAAGCAAAGTGCACTAACACCTAACATTATTTTTTTCATGGTCTTATTTAATTTGATTAAAATGTTTAGTTTAAAATAAATTTGAGGGTGTAAAAGTAGTGATAATTTCTTATTACATCAACCCCCGCCCTATTTTATTTAATTCACCATTCTGCTTATATTCCTTAACAATCTTATCTAAGATGCCATTAATAAAAAAACTGCTCTTGGGCGTGGAGTATTCCTTGGCAATATCAATGTATTCGTTAATAGTTACCTTGACAGGGATGGATGGGAATTTTTGGAACTCACAAATGGCCATTTGAAGCAAAACTGCATCTAAATTAGCAATACGTTCGGCATCCCAGTTTTGGGTCTTGGCGGCGATTTCTTTGTTGAATTTTGATTTGTTCAATAATGTTTTTTGGAATAACGCCGTGGCAAATTCTTTATCCTCAGTATCTTTAAAAAGTTTCGGAGTAAAAAAACGGGCTTTATTTTCTTTCTTCAATTTGCGCAGCATCTTTTGAATTCCTGTATTAACCACAGGCAAATCATCCAACCAAGTCAGTTTCTTATCTTCAATGTACTCGTAAAGCTTGTCATTTGGTGCAATAATCTCAGTAAAGACGTCAATAATGAAATTTTTATCTTCTTTAAAATCAGATACTTTGCTGGACATATAATCCTTATAAAGCTCGCTCTCTATGATGCTTTTAAAAATAATATCCACATATTCAAAATCCAGATACCAATGATCAATCTTGCGTTTTTCAATCTCGATCTGAAGTGCAACGTCCTCAATCAAGATTTGTAAAACCTGATTATTGATGAATTTTCTATTCGGATTTTTCTCTTCTTGGGTTGCTAAAATTTTTCTTTGCGACTTGTCCTGGTAATCTTCGGCTCTCTTTTGGACTTCGATTAAAAGTGAGAGCATCAAGAGATGTAAATCGTACATATCCTCAAGACTTTGATGTAGAAATTTTTCGTCTTTTTTAAAATCGTCACCTTCATCACCATCAAACGCATAAAGCGTTTGCATCACTTTTATACGAATATGTCTTCTGTTTAGCATTTGTAAGAACCTATTAAATTAAAAAAGACGAAAAGCTTAAATGCTGTTTCGCCGTGCAAAAATAGTATTAATTTATAACTTCAAAAAAAAATGACTAAAATATCTCAAGCTTATTTCAATTGTTCGTTTTTTCGTTTTTGAATACGCTCTTTAGCCATTTTTAAAGCAGCAACATTTGGTGTCACACCGTTTTGGGCCGCCCTTTCCAAAATCTCCAAGGTTGTGTTGTAAATATTTTCGGTTTTTCGAATGGTTTCTTGCTTATCACAATGCTCAATTTCGGCATACACATTAATGAGGCCTCCAGCGTTGATCAAAAAGTCAGGGGCATAAACAATTCCCTTTTCCTGCAACATCACACCGTGCCTGTCTTCAGCCAATTGATTATTGGCAGATCCAGCAATAATTTGAGCTTTTATCTTGTTGATAGTGTCATCATTTATCGTAGCTCCCAATGCACAAGGGGCATAAATATCCATGTTTTGACTGTATATATCATTGCCTTCATAAAGGGCAACTTTATATTTATTTCCCACAGTTTCCAAATGCTCCCGATTGATATCCGCTATCGTCACCTTAGCGCCTTCCTTCAACAAATGTTTGATCAATGCTTCACCGACGTTTCCAACACCTTGCACAAACACTGACTTTCCTTTCAGGTCATCAGATCCATACTTGAATTTCGCGGCAGCTTTCATCCCCATAAATACACCGAAAGCTGTATTTGGAGCTGGATTTCCAGAACCGCCATGTCCTTCAGAAACCCCAACAACATGAGGTGTCACCTCTCTTACTATATCCATATCACTGGTGGTCATGCCAACGTCTTCAGCTGTAATATATTTTCCACTCAAAGAATTGACAAACTCACCAAATTTACGCATCAATTCAGGCGTCTTATGGGTCTTAGCATTGCCAATAATGACCGCTTTACCGCCCCCTAAATTTAATCCAGTAATTGCCGATTTAAAAGTCATCCCCCTTGACAGCCTCAAAACATCATTTAATGCTTCCCATTCATTCTCATAATTCCACATTCTTGTGCCGCCAAGAGCTGGTCCTAAAACCGTATTATGAATACCAATTATTGCTTTTAAACTAGTATCTTTGTCGTGGCAAAAAATAATTTGCTCGTGATTATCGAAAGATTGTTGACCAAATACAGGGTCTGCTTTTGAAAGCTTGTTAGAACTTATGATTTTTAAATCCATATGATTAGAATTAGTTCAGCGTTTTTATAAGATATTTCAAAAATAAACCAATAGTCGACTAATAGCAAAAATATAGCCGCAATTTAGGTGATTGTTAAATCACAAGCGTCCAATCATTATAAATGAGAGAATTACAACACGTCAATAAATACTTTTATAAGTATAGATATAAATTATTAGCAGGGATTTTAATAACGATTATTGCTCGAATTTTTCTTCTTTTTACTCCTGAGCTGGTAGGTAATTCAGTAGATGTCATTGATAATTACAGAAAAGGCATCACTACAGATATTGATGTTGTTAAAAGTGAACTGCTCATCAACATCCTATATATTATTGGGGCAGCAATTATTGGGGGCATTTTCACCTTCGCCATGCGCCAGACCATTATTTACGTCTCACGGGAGATCGAATATGATCTTAAAAATGAAGTCTATCAACAATACCAACGGTTATCTTTGGATTTTTACAAATCCAACCGAACAGGCGACCTGATGAGCCGAATCAGTGAAGATGTTGGCAAGGTCAGAGAATATGCAGGACCTGCACTGATGTACAGCATCAATACCGTAACGCTTTTTATCATCGCGATTATTTTAATGTTCAGGTCAGCACCTACGCTCACGCTCTACACCATTATCCCACTACCCATACTTTCCTATTTTATTTATATTTTAAGTAAAGCCATCCATAAACGCAGTACGATAGTCCAACAATGGCTTGCAAAGCTTTCTACATTTACACAGGAAACATTTAGTGGAATTAGCGTGATCAAATCCTATGGTATTGAAGGTAGTATCAATGCTGATTTTGAAGAGCTTTCCGCAGAAAGCAGACAAAAAAATATTGATCTGGCTAAAATCCAAGCCCTGTTTTTTCCGCTGATGATCTTTTTAATTGGATTAAGCAACATCATTGTTATTTATATTGGAGGCAAACAATATATAGACGGCGAAATTGAAAGCTTAGGTGTGATTGCGAAATTTATTATTTACGTCAACCTTTTAACTTGGCCCGTAGCTACCGTAGGATGGGTAACGTCAGTTGTCCAACAAGCCGAAGCCTCGCAAAAACGTATCAATGAATTTCTAAAGCAGGAACCTACCATTAAAAGCAATGCCACAGAACCGTCCCATATTGAAGGAACTATTGAATTTAACAAGGTGTCCTTCGTTTATCCTGACACGAATATTCAAGCCTTGAACAATGTGAGCTTTAAGCTCGACAAAGGAGAAACAATGGCTATTATCGGCAAAACAGGATCTGGAAAATCGACCGTCTTAGATCTCATTGGACGCTTATATGATGTGACTTCTGGCCAGATAAAAATAGATGACATTCCTATTGAGAACCTTAATTTAACCAGTTTAAGAGATCATATTGGCTATGTTCCACAGGATGCATTTTTATTTTCGGATAGTATCAAAAACAACATCATGTTTGGAAAGGAGGACGCGACCCAGGAAGAAGTTATTGCTGCGGCCAAAAACGCCGACGTGCATAAGAATATTAAAGGCTTTACAAAAGGCTATGATACTGTTTTAGGTGAAAGAGGCATTACCTTATCTGGCGGGCAAAAGCAACGAATCTCTATTGCAAGAGCAATCATCAAGTCGCCACAAATTTTGCTGTTTGACGACTGTCTCTCGGCTGTAGATACGGAGACAGAAGAAAAAATACTGAACAACCTCAGAACAATTACTAAGGGCAAGACCACCATTATTGTCAGCCATCGCGTCTCTTCTGCAAAAAGTGCTGATAAAATAATTGTTCTTGACGATGGTAAAATCATACAAAAAGGAACCCATAACACCTTGATTGATGTGGATGGATATTACAGAGAACTCTATTTAAAACAGCTTACCGAAAACCAATAACCCTACTTATGTAAATTACTTTTCCTCAATCCTGCCACAAATTTTATCAGATGGATGTGGGACGATTCTTTAGCATTAGTTAAAAGAAATATCAGAAATTGTTGGTTACTAATCTTTTTTTTTAGATTTTTGGTTCGTAAACTGTTACTAATTAAAATAAAAAAATATGAGTGATCACGAAATGATGGAGAAAGAGGAAATATTCTCTAAAGTATTGCGCGCAGGAAGAAGAACCTATTTCTTTGACGTTAGAGCCACAAAAGCTGGAGATTATTACCTCACTATCACAGAAAGTAAGAAATTCACGAATGATGATGGGTCTTTTCACTACAAAAAGCATAAAATCTACCTTTACAAAGAAGATTTCAGTGAATTTAATGAAATATTAAAAGAAATGACAGACTATGTCATTGATGAGAAAGGAGATGAAGTCATCAGTGAACGTCATCAAAAAGATTTCAAAAAGGAGGATACCATAGACAATCCATCAAATTCAGAACCAATTCAATCTGCTGAGAGGTTTACTGATGTAAGATTTGAGGACATTTAAGCAAACAAATGACAAAATTATTATAAGAACCGTTACTTTGGGTAACGGTTTTTTTATATTTATAGTTTAACTAAAATACTTATGAGAATGAGATTCCTATTCACCTTGTGTCTTTTGACATCCTGTCTTATTTTTGGACAAAAGCAAACTGACCTATCCTATTATCTACCACAAAACACGACTTACGACAAATCGATTCCTACTCCACAGTCCGTTATAGGCCATGAAGTTGGTGAGTGGCACATCACTCACGATAAATTGGTGGAATACATGAAAGCCCTGGCTGCAAGTTCAGATAGGATCACTCTTGAAAATAGAGGTACTACCTATGAAGGGAGGCCTTTAGTGTTACTCACCATTACTTCAGCAGAAAACCATCAAAATATTGACGCCATCCGCCAGCAGCATATTGCGGCCACTGAGGATAATTCATCAGTGGACATTAGCAATATGCCCATTGTGGTCAACCAAGGTTTTTCCATTCATGGCAATGAGCCTAGTGGATCTAATGCCGCACTTTTAGTAGCCTATTATCTCGCTGCCGCAGAAAGTAGCGAAGTTAAAGACATGCTTGACAAAATGATCGTGCTTTTTGATCCTTCATTCAATCCCGATGGGTTACAGCGTTTCGCTTTTTGGGCAAATTCCAATAAAAGCAAAAACCTGAACCCTGATCCAAACGATCGTGAATATAATGAAGTCTGGCCAAGAGGGAGAACCAACCACTATTGGTTTGACATGAACAGGGATTGGTTGCCTGTTCAATTGCCAGAATCAAGAGTAAGATTGGAAACTTTCCATAAATGGTTACCTAATATCCTGACGGACCATCATGAAATGGGTACCAATAGCACATTTTTCTTTCAACCGGGAATCCCGAGTAGAACACACCCTCTGACCCCACAATTGAATCAGGAATTGACGGAACGAATTGGGAATTATCATGCAAAAGCCTTTGATAAAATTGGGTCATTTTATTATACCAAGGAAAGTTTTGACGATTTCTATTACGGAAAAGGTTCTACCTTCCCTGACATTAATGGAAGCATCGGTATTCTTTTTGAACAGGCCAGCTCAAGAGGCCATATTCAGGAAAGTGACAATGGTCTATTAACCTTCCCGTTTACCATCAGAAATCAGTTTACTGCAGCCTTATCTACGTTGGATGCCGGGTACCATATGCGTGAAGATATTTTAAGATACCAGCATGATTTTTTCAAAAATGCACGAGGTGAAGGAAACAAGGAAAAAGGAAAAAACATCGTTTTTGGAGATTCTAAGGATGCCGCCAAAACCTATGAATTGGCCGAAATTCTAAGAAGGCATCAAATAAAAATATATGAACTTAAGGACGATGCAACGATAAACGGCAAACATTTCAAAAAAGGCTACAGTTATGTCGTTCCAAAAAACCAGAAAAACACGCGATTGATCAACGCCATGTTTGAAAAGCGCACCACCTTTCAAGACAGCTTGTTTTATGATGTTTCTGCCTGGACCTTGCCTTTGGCCTTTAACTTAGATTATGCTGAAGGAATTCCGTCTTCACATTTGGGTGAACAGGTTTTAGAATTGAAAATGAAACCCGGAAATGTATCCGCAAAAAGTGATTATGCCTATGTCATGGAGTGGCATGAGTATTACACTCCAAAAGTCCTTTACCAACTATTAAAGAACGACTTAAGGGCCAAGGTGGCAATGAAGCAATTTGGCACCAAGGACAAAAGTTATGATTATGGCACCATCATGATTCCCGTTCAAAACCAATCAAAAAATGCCGATGAACTTTATCAGTTTCTGAATGAATTGGCCAAAGAAAGCCATGTGCAAATAGATGCCATCTCAACAGGTTTAACTGAAGGTGTCAACTTAGGGAGCAATGAGTTCAGACCCTTAACCCTACCTAAAGTGGCACTGATTGTTGGCAATGGCATTTCATCTTATGATGCAGGAGAAATCTGGCATCTTTTGGATCAACGCTATGACATGATCTTGACCAAATTGGACACTGACAATTTAGGCCGTGTAGATTTAAGTCGATACAATACCATCATCATGCCAAGTGGCAATCTCGACAAAAGTAACACTGAAAAATTGGCAACCTGGGTTGAAAATGGTGGAACGCTCATTGGGTTTAAAAACACCTTACGTTGGTTGAACACCAATAAATTCATGAAATTGGATATTAAAAAATCCGAACGTGTCGCCAAAAACATCACTTTTGAACAGCGTCGCGATTACAGTGGTGCACAAGTAATTGGAGGTTCTATTTTTGAAGCAAAATTAGACCGCTCCCATCCTATTAATTTTGGTTACAAAAATGAGACACTTCCTTTGTTTAGGAATTCCACCCTATTTGTCAATCCAGATAAACAGAGTTATAACAACCCTATTCAATACACTAAAAACCCACTGTTGAGTGGCTATGTCTCCAAATCCAATTTAGACAGTTTGGCCCTTACGGTGCCGTACCAAATGCAACGTATGAAACGTGGCAAAGTGGTTGCTTTTACTGACAACACCAATTTCAGGGCATTTTGGTTTGGAACGAATAAATTAATGATGAATGCTATATTTTTTAGAGAAGAATTATAATTTAACGGCTAACAGATCCAAAACAATGACCAAGGAAAGGTATAAAAGCGCATAAAGAACTCCAACGTTAAACCATAAGATGACTGCCGTGACCAACATAAAAATAGGCACCAAACTTATGACTACGGCGAAGCGAAAAGTAGAAGTGAATTCTGGCTCCTTAATTTTCGATTCTATAATGAGTTTCCAGATAGCGTAAGGCAGAAAAAGAGAAATACACAATCCCATTTTAGCAACGACTTTTATGGGATTTTTCTTTTGTTTTAATTCCACTTGGCAGTCTTCAAACTGAGTTGCCACACATTGATTGACCGCTTCAGGTTTTAGAAAATCCGCATTTAAGTCTTCTAACTTTTGCAGTTGGGCATAATAATCATCGCCATCAACATGTGTGGTAAGTTTTGTTAAAGCATCAAATACATCTTGCTTCAACTTTAACACTGAAGCATGGGAATGTGGTGCCTTGTAGTTTTTTGATGGCAATGGTTTTCCAAAGTTTAGGATCACATGGTCAGCAAATTCGTCAGGGCGTCTATAATTAAAACCTACAGGTACCAAATTGATCTCAATATCAGGATGTTCAGTCAAAGTTTCGGCAATGATTCGAGTGAAACCTTTACTCAATGTCCTCACTTGTCGCTTTATATTATGGCTTCCTTCGGGGAAAAGCATGATGGCGCTATTTTCATAAAGCAATTGCGAACAGGTTTTAAAAATTGCCTTGTTATTCGACAAACTATCCCAACCATCTCTTACACGATACACGGGCAACATCATGAGGCTCTTCAAGAATTTACTGATCCACGGTCTTTGGAAAACACTGGCCCGCGTTAAGAAATAAGAAAATTGTCCTTTTTTGGTGGCCATAAGAAGCGGATCCATCAAACCGTTTTGGTGGTTCCCTAAAAAAAGCGTCGGTTGGTTAGGAGTCAGTGGTTTTTCATAATTGCACTCGATTTTTTTATAATAAAAAAACAAAGCCAATCTGAGGTAAGCTCTCATCCCATGCAACCATAACAATTTCAATTTGCCATTTCCCTTCAATTGTTCTACAGTTTAAGCTACGGATGAGCCATTTTTAACCAAAATTTCTGGTTGCAATAAAAACACATCACTATCCTTAACGGCTCCCATAACTAAACACTCACTCATAAATTTGGCAATTTGCTTTTTCGGAAAATTGACGACAGCTACAACCTGTCTGTTCAATAAATCCTTCTTGGAATATATCGTGGTAATTTGTGCAGAAGATTTTTTAATACCCAAGGGGCCAAAATCAATAACCAATTGATAGGCAGGGTTTCTTGCCTCCGGAAAATCATTGACCTCAATAATAGTTCCTATGCGTAAATCAACTTTGGTGAACTCCTCAAAAGTCACTATCTTTTCCATGCTCAAAATTTAGTCAAACTTAAACTCTTTCGCAAGATAAAAAAAATAAAAATTATGGCTGAGACCCCATCAAACATGTTGCCTTTAGGAACGAAAGCGCACGATTTCAATCTGTTGGACACCGTGAGTGGCAAAAAACTTACTATTGATGATTGCAAAGGTCTAAAAGGAACCGTCATCATGTTTATTTGCAACCACTGCCCATTTGTAATCCATGTGAATTCGAAATTGGTGCAATTGGCCAAAGACTTTAAGTCCAAGGGCATCAATTTTGTGGCTATTTCAAGTAACGACATTGAAAACTACCCACAGGACGGGCCTGAATTCATGAAAAAGAGGGCCATTGATGAAGGCTATATATTTCCCTATTTATTTGATCAAACCCAAGAGGTAGCCAAAGCCTATAATGCTGCGTGCACCCCAGACTTTTATGTTTTTGACAGTCACTTGGAATTGGTTTACAGAGGTCAACTTGACGATTCGAGACCTGGAAATGACGTCCCAGTAACGGGAGAAGATTTATCCAATGCCCTCAATGCCCTACTTCATAATATGCCAATCCCACAGGACCAAAAACCAAGTATTGGCTGTAATATTAAATGGCGTCCAAACAAACAAAAATAAATTTATATACTTTTTCCTATCTCAATAAAAGCAAGTGAATTGGCCAGACATCCTCAAATTTTATAAATAAGGAACGTAACATGAAAAAAATCCTCATAACCATTGGAGCCGTACTTGTTCTTTTTATTATCCTCCTGTATTGGTCCTTAAACAGCACACCCGAAAATTATGAGACCTCGAAGATTGTCACTCTTGACAATGTCAATTCGATCAATTTTAAGGATTACGATTCGCTCATCGTTTCAGCAAGTACTTTGTATGAGGCCAATGATTTGAAAAAACTGATGCAAGGAGAGCATTATCGGAAAGCATGGGCAACACCCATAAAAGTACCTGTAGTATTTTTAGACACACTATTAGGTGGTCTAACCATTATAAAAGAAGGCGGTGGCAACCAAACCAAATCCTTAAAACTTCAAGATAGCATTGGAAATAAATACGCACTAAGAAGCATCAATAAAACGCCTGGCCCCTTGGTTCCCAAATTCGCAAAAACCTTGGGCCTGGAAAATATCATTATAGATGGAATTTCCGCTCAACATCCATATGCAGCAACGGTTGTTGCCTTGCTGGCAGATGCTGCAAACATCCTACACACCTCTCCTAAAGTTTATTTCATTCCGAAGCAAGAGACTTTAAAGGAATATAATGAAAATTACGGCAACAAACTCTTCCTTTTTGAACATGAAACTGAAAGCAAAACCAATTGGACGTCTATCGAAAACGTCAGCACCATTATTGAAACTGACGACCTACAAGAACTCAAATTAGAACGCGGTGATTCACTTAGGATAGATGAACATGCCTTGGTAAGAGCACGGCTATTTGATCTAATTATTGGTGATTGGGACAGACATGCCAAACAATGGGGTTGGGTGATTAAAAATGAGCAAAACGGCCAGGTTGCCATTCCGCTACCTGCCGATAGAGACAATGCCTTTTTTAATGTCGGCGGCATCATTCCGAATATTATTGCCAATAAAAATGTCACCCCTGAAGTGCGACCTTTTATTGATGACATTGATTATTTGCCAGGCTTGATCCACGATTTTGATGTCTATTTCCTAAAAAACACAGCGGCCAGTGTTTTTGTT
>Ga0208015_1000554_pt1 | contig 18358 bp, 20 predicted proteins | sample 26BtaG_FD_184101 | JGI IMG/M metagenome (GOLD analysis project Ga0208015, IMG submission 184101) | Marine viral communities from Cariaco Basin, Caribbean Sea - 26B_WHOI_OMZ_CsCl (SPAdes) (version 2) | ecosystem: Environmental > Aquatic > Marine > Oceanic | place: Caribbean Sea: Cariaco Basin...
CCAGAATCCATTTGCGAATAGATCTTGCATGAAGAAAGTTAGAAAACAAAACATAAATAAAATGACCCCTTCTTGTCTCATATTACCTGATCTAATTCGCATTTCAGGATTTGCGGGAAGAACACAAGGATTTTTATAGAATGGATAAAATAATGGAATTCCTGCAAGAGTAACCATATCAAAGATTAAATGTGATAGAAGAGAGAAAAACAAAATGATTGAAATACTATAATCCGGTCTAAAGTTCTTTTCAATAAATATGCTTAGTAGAAATACACCAATTAAAAAGAATACGGAATGAGTGATAGTTCTGTGACCATAATGACGAGATAACCATTTAGCAATTGGATAAACTGACTTTCCTATCCAAGATTTAGTATGATCTATATCCGGTAATAAGGAACCTATTATAGTTACTGAAATGAATACAGGATTAGCAAATATATTAATAGAAAAAAAACTACAGAATAAACCTGTAAACACAATTCCTCCAGCTATATGATTAGGTGCAGTCATTTTGATATTAATTATTCATTTTATTGCTTCATTGCTTCTTCATAATCTTGCATTTGTTCATCTACAACATCATCAGTAGTATCAGTTCTTGCCTCTTTATGGTTTTTAGTAGTATCTGAAGTACATTTACAACTTATAACAAATAAAGTTAATATACTAATAATCAATAGTTTAAATATAATTTTCATAATATATAGCTTTGTTATTTAATAATATAAGTAAACATAGTAAACATAATAATATAAGTAATTACAATAAACAAATGCACTTAATTAAACATATTAAACAAATATTATTGTGTAATCTATTTATAATCGGGAAGGCACGCACCCGACAAAATAATGATAATGACTGGTCAGTATATGTGCCAATTTTGGACAAAATTTTCACACAAATTTTTTCCTAAAATTTGCCATAAGCGGCCGAATCAAAAAAAGTGCAATCATTGCCAATGAGCCAATAAAACGCAATGCCGGTTCGTCCATTTCGCGCGACAAAAATCGTAGCGAAGTGAGAAAACCGAGCGAAACAATTACAATCCACGTCATGTCGATTTCGGGCAGCGCGCCCGAGTGGCGAATTTCTCTTATCGTCTGCGTGTCTAAAAAAGGCTCTTTTCTATATCTATTAATTAATTCCGTGATGGCGCGCGGATTTCCCGCCGTCTGATCAAAAATGTGATTCCAGAACATTTCGCGATCCTGGACTTCCAAATTACTAGCTAATTGGTGGATCAGCTGCATAGCTTCGTTTCTCTTCAGGTTTTTAACTTCGAGCTTCTCGAAGTTCCAAACAAAAGAGGTGTTTGTGGCCTTGACTTCTCTTGCCCCGGCAACAATTACAAAAGTGTCCTTCAAGCGTTCGATGACTTTTTTTGTGGTTGGTGTAATTGATGAAATATCATCTATAACCAAACAGTATTCAAACGCTGGTACTGACGCTATAATGGTGTCGCAAAGATGGATGACGTTTTCGCGTTGGATTTTTTTATTGATTTCATCGTTTGTGAAATCCTTCCAGAGCATTGCCAAAACTGTTTCTTTTTCTTTGAAAAGATAAAGGAGAATTTGAGCCAGGGATTTTTTGATATTGTCGGTATCGTCCAGGCGTAATATTTTTTTATCGGTTACGATATTTTTTAGGAGATGAGATTTTCCAGTGCCGATAGGACCTAAAACCAAAGTATTTATATTCCGGTTTATATTTTGATTGAGATTGGTGAGCTCGGCATTTCTGCCAACAGTAAAATAGGATTCTGTAAAGTCTATATTTATAAGCTGCTCACGAGGTTTTGGAATCAAGGATTGATATACTTTTTTATACCAAGGTGTTGGTAAATCGGTAACGGCATTTACCCGCTGTCGTAATTCTTCCGTAGGAATAGAAGCGTAAATAAGAGTGGTGTTAAAGTTTTGATGTCCTAACATTGTTTTGATTTCTGCTAAAGAAGAACCGGCAGAAAGATGGTGTGTTGCAAAAGAATGCCGTAAGGCATGCGGATGCAATTTCGGAATATTGGTCTTTTTACTGATCAGGTTAATTGCTTCCCACATTGTTTTTCTGGAGATGTGGCCCAAGGCTGAAGTTTTGGAGGGGAATAAAAAGGCATCACTTTCAATAGAAACATCGCTATTTTTCAAATAATCGCCAATTGCTTGATACAGTCTATTGGATATGGGAATAGTTCGTAAATGTTTGGCGCCTCTTTTTTTAGCAGATTGAATCGTAATATTTCGGTTTTTGAAATCGAAATTTTTGCATTTTATGCTACAGGCTTCTGAAACCCGTAAGCCTGCATCTAACATTAAAAGTACAATTACTTTGTGTTTAATATATTTTATAGAGTCTAGAACCATTTGAGATTCTTCCTTGCTGATATAGCTAAATTGCTTTACTAACATATCAAATCGTTTAAAAGGTTAATCTTCGAAACTGTTGCTTTTCAAAAATTCTATTTCTTCACTAAAGCAGGAGTCTTTTATTTTAATCTCAAATTGTTTCATTTTAGTAATGAGACTTTTACTTTTCACGAGAAGTGAAAGTTTTTTATCCTGATAGTTTTTCTGCACATTTAACCAGGCTTCGAGGTCAATTCTATTGTTTTCATATTGTGCTTCTTTGAGATGGAATATCTCTCTTGTCAAGTTAAAATTTTCGGATTCAAGTTTTAATATATCATAGGAATCCATAAGTAATTCGTATTCTTTCTCTAATGCTGAAATATTTCTTTCTTTCCTTTCAATGAGTTGGAACTTCAATTTCTGAAGCTCTATTTTGTTGCGATGCTTGTTTTGGTAAAAAGAGGAGAGATTTGAAAAAGAGATTCCAAGATTAAAAGTGTTGTCTAAGAAATTATAATTAAAAGATGGCAGGACGGCCAGATATTGCAATTTATTTTTTTCAGTATAGAAATTGATCAAAGAATCTATTTTTTGATCTTGGGTTTTTTCAAGCGCATTAAATCCAGGAGGTGGTGGAGGCTGAGCAAGGCTGTAAGTGCTGAACAGAAACAGCAGAATATTCAATAATATTAGTTTTATATTTTTCATAAAACAATGAATATTAAATAATAACAACTAAATATAATGCTATATAATTAATAAACAAAGACTTAAAATATATTACTGTTACTTAATAATATTTAATTACTTAGTTTACTAATATTACTAAGTAAACATAAATTACTATATTTGTAAATAATCAAAAAAAATATTTGATGGGAAAAGTATTAAGTATTAGTAATCATAAAGGAGGTGTTGGAAAAACAACATCTGCTATTAATATTGGAGCGGGTTTAAATAAGTTGGGAAAAAAGGTCCTGCTTATAGATTTAGATCCACAAGCAAACCTTAGTCAAAGTTTAGGATTGGTTGATCAAGAGAGAAATATTTATGGAGCTTTGAAAGGAGAATATAAACTGGATCCAATTATGGTCCTTCCTGGTCTTGATGTAATTCCATCCACATTAGATTTATCTGGAGCAGAAATAGAACTAAGTTCTGAGCCAGGACGTGAATATATTTTAAAGGAATTGATCGAAGACATTAGAAATTCCTACGATTATATAATTATTGATAGTCCGCCATCTTTGGGATTGCTTACTATAAATTCTTTTACTGCGGCTGATGAAATTATTATTCCATTGCAAGCGCAATTTTTAGCAATGCAAGGTCTGACTAAATTGGTGGAAGTTGTAGAGAAAATTAAAAGCAGGTTGAATAAGGGATTGAAAATAGGAGGTGTTTTTATCACTCAATATGATGGGCGAAAAGTTTTGAATCGGGATGTTCTTGAAACTATAAATGAGCATTTCAAAAGTGAAGTTTTCAAAACGAAGATCAGAGATAATATCGCTTTAGCAGAAGCCCCGGCGCAAGGATTAGATATCTTCAGATATAACTCTAAAACTAATGGTGCGGAAGATTATCTGAGTTTAGCTAAAGAAATAATAAAAAGAAAGTAAACAAAGTAATATAAATAAACATATATTATTAAGTAAACATAAAATTAAAAGTTATGGCAAAGAAAAGTTTTACTGGTGGTTTAAATTCGTTGTTGGGTGAAACCAAACAACCGGAACAAGCTACGGAACAAGCAGAACCAAAAGGGAAAAAGGAAATTACAAAGACTTCCCAAATTGGTACCAAGGAGAAAGAGACCAGGGCTACTTTTATAGTAAATGAGGATTTATTAGAAAAATTAAAATCCGTGGCTTATTGGGACCGAGCTCTAATAAAAGACGTTGTAAATAATGCTTTTGAAGATTATATTTCCCGTTATGAGAAAAAGAATGGTGAGATAAAAGAGGTGCCTAAGAAATAACGGCCATGGATATCGTCAAATTTAAAATCACGTCTAAAACGATTAAAATTGAGGTTCGAAATACTAATAATTATTTATTTGATTTCAATAACGCAGTAGAAATAAATAAAGAAGATCGTGATGTATTGCTAAAGCTTCATAATGCTTTAGGCCTTCTGTTCAAGGAAGAGAGTAATATGGACTGTAAAAATTATATTGCCCCAAATCAAACTAATATCTTTGATGAAATTATTTAATTTAGGTTTTCTCTAGATTCAATAAGTTTACAATATTCCTTATAATCATCTTCACTAAGGTTATTTTTCATCCATTCATCCATGCCTATATCATTTTTTTCCATTACATAACGCTTAAAAGAAATAACACCTTTGGATAATTCGAAGCCCATCATTTTCATATCCTTTCTGACTTCTTTAGGTAGAGCAATTAACCATTCTTGAAAATCTGTTTCGGTAGGATTAAGTGTTTCTGCTTGCTCATGATAAATGTAAGCAGCATTTCCAAAACGAAATAGACGGGCGTGTTCTTCACGTTCATTTTTTGGAAGTTCCTTGAGTAGCTTCGCTTGAGCTTCTCGTTGTTTTTTATTTGGATGTTCCATTATATGAATTTATACAGATTAATGATGTTGAAAAATTATAGGCTCAAAAAGAACTGATAAATTAAAGCAGCTTTAAAATCATTCAATTTTTAATAACTCTAGACCATTATTATTCAATGGAATTCCTTCTTTTTCGCTGATTCTCTTCGCTTCGAACCTTATATATTTATACAAAGTTCTTTTACTTTTTATTCCGGTTGTTTTTAATAATTGATCTGCGGTCAATCCTTTTAGTCTCAAATTATAAGCTTCTTTTGCCAATAGCTTTGCGTTATCTGAGAGTCCTTTTGGTTTGCCGCCGACCCTTCCTTGAGACCTGGCATAATTTAATCCTGCGATGGTACGTGTTTTTATTAATTCTCTTTCAAATTCGGCTACAGCTCCAAAGACATTTGCTATAAATCTGCCTTCAGCTGTTGTGAAATCAAAATTCAATTCGCCTATTTTTAAGACTATTTTCAATCGTGCAAACTCGTCCAATAGGAAAATAAGGTCTTTCAAACTTCGTGCTAAACGATCTAATTTAAGTACTATTAAAACATCTTTGGGCCTTAATACTTCCATCAGCTTGTTTAGTTCAGTGCGTTCTAAATCTTTCCCTGAAGCTTTGTCCAGGAATAATTTTTCACAACCTAAAGCAAGTAGCTCTGTTTTTTGGGATTCAATATTTTGATCGGTTGTTGAAACTCGTGCATATCCAAATACCATAAATACGATAGATTAAAAGTACGTGGGCGAAGCCCACGTATTTGTATTTTATTTTTTGTTTAGAATTTTTCAATAAATAATTCCAGATTATCGCTATCAAAAGCCCATATCAGGCTTTCTGCGTCGTCATACTTGGTTAAGAAATGTGATGCCATGCTTGAGCCCCAAACGGCCCCAAACTTCTGTAAGGTCTGTTGTCTTCTTTGCAAGACTCGTTCTTTGTCGTCGTCTCCTGTGCCTTGGTAGGCTTCAAGATGTTTTTGCAGTCTTAATCCTTTAACTGCAATGCTTTTTGCTAATCTGCTATCCATGATTTTTGGTTTTAGAGTGTATTAAAACGTGTACATAAAGATAGTAAAATAAAATCAAATGTAAACCACAATGTAAACTATATTTACATTAGAAATCGTGGATTTATTTTAATTAATCTGGTTACAAATATAGTTTATCAAAACCATCGTTAAAATAAACAATATAAGGCAGGTTATAAAATGCATCGTTAAAATAAACAATATAAGGCAGGTTATAAAATGCATCGGAATTCTACAATCATGGGCAATGTTCAATTGAAAGTCTTTATAATTTTACAATATGAAGTTTACGAGATATTTTGCTGCTATAATAAAAAACCAAGGTATTCCGCATATTGATGTTAATGAATATCGCAGGCTTTTCAATATAATTTCGCTGGAAGCGAAATTGGAAGAACTTTACAGGCTTAAGGATAACGAGCGTAATCACGATAGAAAATATATGCTGGATAGCAGGATCCATGACCTAAAAATACAGTTGGACAGGCTCACATTGGAAAATACCCCTCAAAACGTTCTTAAGTACATGTTGAGCGAATCAGAATTTGAATAACGGTCTTGTATCTTGAAAAGTAGCGGATTTTACGCACTAACTTTTCGGTTTGGTACTAATCATTGCAAACAACGGGCATAGTATACCACCTCCAGCGGATTAAACTGAGCATAGCACAGCGGGTGAAAGTGAACCACCTTGAGCGGATGAAAGTGAACCACTAAAAATCGATTCTATTTGTACAGCTTTAAATATCTTTTTAGAAAAAGATATTATGGCAAACACACAAATAGTTATGCGAAAAATAAAACAGATTTTTAAACTTTACAGCGAAGGCATAAGCAAGCGCAAAATAAGCCTGGTCACAGGGCTATCGCGCAATACGATCACCAAGTATATTGACTTTTTTAAGCGTTATCAGCTTACCAACTACGAAGTGTCTGCCATGACACTTGAAGAACTGAATAATCTCTTTAAAACCGACCAGAAAGACAAGAGTCCACAGTTACTGACCTTAGAAACATACTTCCCCTATTTTGATAAAGAGCTCCGCAAAACGGGGGTTACAAAAGAGCTGCTCTGGCAAGAATACTATGCCAAACATCCAGATGGTTACAAAATCTCCCAGTTTAGGTATTGGTATCGGGAATGGGCGAAAGAGGTGTCTCCCGTGATGCACTTTACCCATAAAGCTGGCGATAAGCTTTTCATCGACTTTACAGGAAAAAAGCTCTCCATTGTAGATCGTCATACAGGAGAAATACAAGACCTGGAGGTCTTTGTCTGTGTTCTGGGCAGTAGTCAATACACCTATGTAGAAGCCTGTGAGAGCCAAAATAAAGAAGATTTTATGGCCTGCATTGAAAATGCACTCTGGTTCTACGGCGGAGTTCCCGAGGCTTTAGTGCCTGATAACTTAAGGGCTGCCGTGACCAAGAGCAGCCGGTACGAGCCCAAGGTAAATGAAGACTTTGCCGACTTTGCAGCGTATTACGAAACAGCTGTATTGCCCACCAGGGCGTATAAACCCAGGGACAAGGCCATTGTTGAAAATACTGTGCGCATTATATATACCCGTGTATTTGCACCACTGCGCAACCAGACCTTCCATACCAAGTCTGGACTTAACAAAGCCATCTTAGAACAGCTTAAATTGCATAACAACATGTCTTTTAGAGGACGGGAATACTCACGCTATTCTTTGTTTGAAGAGATTGAAAAACACCAACTCAAAGCACTCCCATCAAAACGCTATGAGATCAAACGTTCTGCAAATGCAACGGTCCATAAAAATAGCCATATCTACTTCGGAAAAGACAAACACTACTATAGCGTGCCCTATCAACATATAGGCAAGCGGGTCAAGGTTATTTACTCAGATAGTACTGTAGAGGTTTACCATCAGCAAGAACTACTTACAGTCCACACAAGAGCAAAACAAAAATATGGGTACACCTCCATAAAGGAGCATATGCCTTCCCACCATCGTTTTGTCAGTGAATGGAGCAGTGAAAAATTTATTGCCTGGGCTGCTCAGGTAGGAGACCACTGCAAAGTACTGATCATTAAAATACTCAATAAAAAACAACACCCTGAGCAATCCTATAAATCATGTCTGGGCATATTGCACCTTACCAAAAAAGTGGGCAATGTACGATTGGACAATGCCTGTAAACGCGCTCTGGATTATGGTGCGCACAATTATAACATTATAGAACGTATCCTTAAAAACGGATGGGACACTTTAGATGAAGATATCGAACAGCAACCGGATATCCCCAGTCACAATAACATTAGAGGCAGTAATTATTATAAATAAATTTAAAACCATAAACAATGAACACACAGACATTAGAACACATGAAACAGTTGAGGCTATACGGTATGTACAGAGCCTTCGACGGGAGCTTGTCCCCACAGAACATTACCTACACCAATGATGAACTGGTAGCGTATCTCATCCAAAGTGAATGGGACGATCGGCAGAACCGAAAGATAGAGCGCTTAACAAAAGCGGCACGTTTTAGGTACAGTGCCGTTATGGAAGCTATCGATTATGATGCCTCAAGATGCTTGGATAAAAATCAAATACAACGCTTCTCAAGTTGTGATTTTATAACACAAAAACAGAACATACTCATTACTGGAAGTACAGGCGCGGGGAAAAGCTACATGGCATCAGCGATTGGCCATCAAGCTTGTTCATTGGGCCACAAAGTGATGTATTTTAATACCAATAAACTCTTTACCATGCTAAAAACATCAAAAGCCGATGGTTCCTATCTAAAGCAGATCAATAAACTGGAAAAACAAGATCTGCTCATCTTGGATGACTTTGGACTTAAAGCTTTGGATAGTATCAACAGGCATTCTTTTATGGAAATTATAGAGGACAGGCACGGTAAACACAGTACCATCATTGCCTCCCAATTACCGGTTGAAGCATGGCATGAAATTATTGGGGAACAGACCATTGCAGATGCTATTTTGGACCGCCTTGTGCACACAGCTCATAGAATAGATATAAAAGGAGAATCTATGCGCAAAAAATTAAAAGATAATCACTAAATTTAACCACAAATGAATCGATTTTGAGCACTTATTTTGCTATGCTCACTTTCATCCGCTGCAAGTGGTTCACTTTGTCCGTCCTATCCACTAATCATAAAATTATAAAATTACTTTTCGTTTTAAGCACTTAAGCCGGTATTTCATAGGATACGTTATACTGAATACTCTTTTGCGATTTTGGGTGATGTGTTGGCTTTTAGCGAATTGCAAATGTGTATGTATTTTGACTTGTGTATTTCAAAAAATGTAATTAATTTCGCATACTATAGTTATCAATTAGTTTTTAATAAATGACAAAAAAAACACCTGTACTATTCAGATATCCTGGAGGTAAATTCTATGCAATTAAATTACTATCCAAGTTTTGGGAAGGAATTTCACATCAGGAATATCGAGAGCCTTTTGTTGGAGGAGGAAGCGTTTTTTTTTCAAAGAAAAAAGTTAAGACTAATTGGTTAAATGATTTGGATTCTGAATTAGTCCAAACCTATAAAAGCATTAAGAGTCGAAAGGAAAGAAATATTCTAGTTGAGAAATTTGCTAATGAGATTGCAAATAAAGAAAGGTGGAGAGAAGTTTTTGAGTTTTCACCTCAGTCTAATTTAGAAGTAGCTTGGAAGTATTTTTATTTAAATAGAACTTCTTTTAGTGGGAAATTGGTTTCGCCTGCTTGGGGTTATCGTCCAAAAAGAAGTTTGCCACCGGAAAGATGGAAAGAAAGAATTATGCCTTGTGGAGAAAAACTTGAAGGAGTAAAATTGAGTGCGGTTGATTTTGAAAAGGTTATTTCTGCAAAAAGTGAAAATGAAGTGCTTATGTTTGTTGACCCACCATATTTTAAGCCTCCAAAAACTAAACATTATAGAAATGGATTTAATTTGGAAGACCATGAAAGACTAGCTAAATCATTAAAAAAGACCAACCATAAATTCTTTCTAACTTATGATGATTGTGATGAAATCAGAGATTTGTATTCTTGGGCAAAAATACATGAGGTAAAGTTTTTTTATCGTGTCGATAATTCGAATGTTGAAAATGGAAAACGAAAAATGGGTTTTGAATTAATAATAACTAACTACGAGTTACCAAAACAAGGAGATTTATTTCAATAATGAGTAAATATAAAATACATCCATATCAAAAATCTTTAGATTACAGTAAATCTCCTTTTAGATATCCTGGAGGTAAATTCTATGCATTGAAGCATATAATTCCATTTTTGGATATTATTGAGCATGATGAATATAGAGAGCCATTTGTTGGAGGAGGAAGCGTGTTTTTTGGTAAACAAAAGGTGAAAAATAACTGGATAAATGATATTGAACCAGAAATTATAAATGTTTATGAGCACGTATTGTGTGATGAACAATTTGAAATTTTCAAAGATTTATTTGACAACGAAATTGCAACGAAAAACAGACATAAGGAGTTTATAAACATGAAAGCTACTTCTAAACTTGATAAAGCATTTAAAACATATTATTTGAACAGAACATCTTATTCTGGTATTATAAACAAACCAGCTTGGGGTTATAGAGATGGAAAGAGCTCACCTCCTCAAAACTGGAAGAATTTTTTAGTAAATGCTAATAGAAAACTGACGGATGTTAAAATAACAAATTTAGATTTTGAAGAAGTAATAAAAGCTGATTCAGATAGTAAAAGTGTTCTGATGTATCTTGATCCACCTTATTTTCTTGCGGATCAGAAAAGAGCATATAAAAGGCCTTTTGAACTTAATGACCATATTAGATTAATGGAAACTTTAAAAAAAACAAGTTATAAATTTTGTCTTTCTTATGATGATTGTCAAGAGGTTCGAAAACTTTATAAATGGGCAAACATTTATGAAAAGAGTTGGCTATATAATACAGCAAATTTAAATGGAACATCGAGAGTTAAAGGAAGAGAATTAATTATAACTAATTACGAAGCTATACTTTAAATATATCTTTAACTAACTTTTCGTTTAACTCAAATTTTAAAAGATCTATATATTTTATCTTTTGAAGTGAATTTAATCTATGAGTTATAACTGCATGCTCCTGAAGTCTAATTGTCGGGATGCAGAAAATTTGCCATTTTAATTTTACATCAATTCCAATCTCTTTAGAATATTTTTGAACCAATGGTGGGTCTAATGCAAGCATTAGATATTCAAAATCAGATTTCAAATATAATCTGCTTTGAGTAGGATGGTCGTTCACACGACCTCTTGTAAGTTGTGTTTCGGTGGCTACTATTGACTCTCTGCCGTTAAATCTACAATTATTTGTAGAAACTCCTTTAACTTGAAAAAAAATGTTTTCACCAGAAATCTTAACAGCAAAATCAGCTTTATCACCTCTCTCTTTTTTTAAAGGAACAGGATTTAATAATTTAATTTTAAATTGTGATAGAAAATTATCAATAGCGATTTCTCTAGCAAATCCTCTAATTGACATATCCCAAATTCTGAAATTCCCATCAGTTAAAATTGTGTCTACAATGATTTCTGATTTTATATTTAAACGCCTACTTGATTTAGGTAGCTTTTCTAAACTAAAATCTTTTGGTATATGATTTTGAGATGCTAAATCAATATTATTAATACCAATTCTTTTGAAATTATTTAATGCAGGATGACTTTTCCAATTTATTTTAAATGGACTTAATATTTTAGTGTTATTTAGTGTATGTCTTGGTATTTCTTCATTATTTAAAATTAACACATTGAAAGGTTCATAAGAAATAAGGCCGACTAAATAATCTGCAAAATGCTCAATGCAATGATAATAGTCCATTGATTCTTGTTCAGATTTAGCACCATGTGTTTTGTGGGTTTTATATTGCACATAACCATTTTTAGTGCCAGAGATATTAGGTGTTTTAAGTTGTAGAGTTGAACCATTCACTTTTAAGTCTACAGCGTTATCACCACCTAGTTGAATTGCTTTGTGATTATTTTCTTCTAGAATATATTTAAAGACAGATTCAAATGCGTGCCCTTTTACAGTTCGAAAGACTGGAGAGTTTTCAGCTATTAGGCTGTCAAATTCTGATTCAGTTAATTGTAATGAATCTGTTAATGCAGTTAGTTTAATATCTTCAGGTAAGTCTGATACATCTTCTATTTCATGGATGATTTGTAAGTTTTTAATTATTTCACCAATCCTACCTGTTCCGTAATCATTTTTTTTCATTTTCAAAAAGTTGCTCTAACGTTATTTCTAATGCATTAGCAATCTTTTCAATATTGATAAGAGTGATGTTTTTTTCTGCTCTTTCTATCATTCCAATATAAGTCCTATGTAGGTCGGCTTTATGAGCAAGTTCTTCTTGTGAGATTCCTTTTTCTTTTCTCAATTTTCGCACCTTATTACCAAACTGGTTTAGTATTTCAGAATTTAATTTCATTGCTAATTTTAGTATGCGTAAAGCTAACTGTAGTATATATTATATACTACATACTATAATTAGCATTCTAAATTGCGAGTTGGAAGATTTTAGCTATTTTGGTTTTTTTAGAGTTGGCTTTTGTGTAGGCAAAAAACCAAATGTGCTGAAATGTGCGGTTGGATTTTCAGCTTGTGGGTAACGTTTATACTAGCACTAAATATACCGATAAGCCCTCAACTTGGAAGTGTACCCGCACCTTCAATACTAATTTATTTACTTAGTTTCTTACTCAAATTCAAAATGTCTATCATTGGATCTGGAACCTCCGGCACTTCTTCCTTAGATTTTGAAATATCCTTTTTAGCTTTGGTAGTGTTAGCATTGTATGCGATAATATCTTCATTCAAAATAAAACGAATATACCTGGGCGTATCGTTTTTCATTCCATCTGATAATATTTCTTTGATCCGCTTATTTAGTGGTTCTATAAGATTCGGATATTTTTGAAGCTGCAGGATTACTTTTTTTATGAAACTATCATTTTTTGGTTTAGAATTGGTTTCGTACATAGATTGAAATATAGGAATCAATTCTAAAAGTAAATCATTTGTGGTTTTTACATTCATGGAATTTTCACGGAATAATTTGAAACGAAGCATTTCAACGGTCCTGCCGTTGCGTTCTTCCGTAAACTCAAAATATACGTCACATTGTCCAAGATCATAAAGTTCTTTTAGTTCTCTTCTTGCCACTTGCAGAACGCGTTCATTTAGAAGCGCATAGCGGTTGTATTTATTTTCAAGCACAAAAGATTTGCGTAGATCTTCAACAGACATTCTAAAGCCGTCTGTGCCCTGCCATTTTTGGCAAAGCTCATACATGCGCTGCGACCATTTACTTTTTAGAGACATTGCAACATGTAAGGAATAGGCTGTGTATTGACTGGAGAGTTCTACCAGGAACGGCATGAGTTTATGAGAAACTTGGATTTCCGCAATTCCTTTTTTAATGTGCGCATAATTTATAAACCCGCAAGTTAGCCAGTCATCGTCATCTTCATTTTCATAAGTGAAATTTCTGGATCTAAATTTTTCCAGAGCTTTCCGGGTTTCTTTCTTATTATCTTCCTGGTTAACTTCCCGGCATAAATCAGAAACTTTAATTTTTAAAATGAAATCATCAAAGAGATCTCGCTGAGCTGTATTATATTTGCTGCGCACTTCTTTGATGATATAATAAAAGATCCGTTTCTCAATAAGGGTCAATTCATATCTAGAAGATGTCAGTCGGTTGTCCTGAGCAATGACTATTTCTTTCATATAGATTTGATTATAAAAATCAAATGTAACATAATTAAAGCACCGTAACAAGAGTTTAGTAACAAAATGGCCAAAATAAGGGTAAATTTGTAACATTGGAATGTAAATAAGTAACCTAAGGGGGTAAATAAGTAACCGAAACATTCGTTAACCCCAATGAAATAGGGGTGTTACACACTCTAAAAAGGTACTAAAAAATACCTGAAAATTACCTTTTACATAAATTGAAAAAAAAAGGTTGTTTATTTAACCATTTTGATGTGAAAATCTTCAAGATTTGAGAAGAAAGAAAAATCCAAAAAATGAAAAAAAAGGTAATAAAAAAAGAGAAAACTGAGGGCCGGGCGCCGATTTATATAACTGGTTGATAATCAGTGGTTTGTAAAAAGTTTAATTCTCTATTTTGAAAGAGCAAATTGTGATTTGATAGTCTGATTTTATTATAATTAAAATGCTTTTTTTCTTTTAATATCTCGGTTACATTTTTACCCCTTCATCCTGTAACCCTTGATCCTATTGGGTTTGTCATTCCTAAAATTATAAAGTTTAAATTTTCATTAATAAATTTGCAACTAAATGTAGGTCAGTATTTTATAAGATAAAATAATCTTTTGAATCTTATTTTTATTGATTTTATAAAACACCTTCATAAATATTCTGGAACATTGGAATAGAAATGGTTTTGGCTGATACTTTAGTCAAAAGTAATCGCTGAAAGCATTGCGCTTTCAATATTTTAAATCAAACGATTAAATTAATCGAGCGCAATGCTGGAGGCGAAATAATTCAACGTATCGTTTCCGGCATGGGTCGGTATTTACCGTAAGTGTGTGACTACACAGCTTACGTATATGTGCACTTGAAAAACTTAAATATCTGATAGGGGCTTGTAAATTATAAACTGTGGCAAAAGTTGAAATAACCATTCGTAAGGAACGAGCTTCTATTATACATAATGCGGATTATGGAATGACCGGGCCATAACCGTAAACTTGATTTGGCCCGGGCGGGGCATAATACCTAAGGCATTATGTATAATAGAAGCGGGAAGGAATGTAGCCCTGGAGCACTTAGGCGCGGTTTTTGGGGATGGTGCGAGGAAAAAACCGTGCCGAAGTGCGTAGGGGCGGAATGACGTGTAAAATAGCCCTAACCTTAGTCGATATTCCGTGGCAGTTCGGTAATTATAGCAAAGATATGCCGATAATTGCGATGGCCGAAGTCCTTGGCGGATGAGCTTTTCTAAGCGAAGTAGCCCAGGACGAAGTGCCATGGCAAAACGCGATAACTAAATTTGTGAAAATGACGACAGGAACACGCATAAGTTTTTCACTTATGGGTGTGGACGATTTAGCGGTATTTTGTTTGTTTAAATGAAAAAGTGTTGAGATTAGAATAAATGTTCTTAAGAAGCCGTATTAACGACCGGAGGGAGTTACGATTCTTCAAGAGTGTTGTGTTTTAATGCTTTTTCAGCATTAAGACACAACATTCTTGCTACAGCTTTCTTTTATTTTTTATAGTGTGGCTAATGAAATATTTTAATTTCTTTAAACCTGTATGTTATTAGCCACTCTATAAAAAACACTAAAAATTCCAAGCTTATTTTTTTTGAATGTGGTGGGGATCCTTCTCCCCGCCGCTCAAAAAAAATATGCTTGACACCGCTTTTGGCTTTTATAAGGTGCTGTTTTTTCACAGCACTTTATAAAAGCGCTATGACTTGTAAATTAAAGATCAAATATTCTTAAAAAGCCGAATTAACGACCAGAGGGAGTTACTGAAATTCAAGTGTATTATTTTTTACCTATTTTTTCTTCAGGTAAGAAAATAATACACTTGCTACCATTAAAGCTTTAGTCCTTTTAAATTATTAAAGGCTTATTAATTTCGGATTATGATCAAATTTCGAAGTGTAAATTTATAAATTTATTGCAAATTCATTCTGAATTTTATTTTTCGAATTTAAATATTTTGAAGAAATATTGTCTGGAATAAAAAATAGACCGTGAATAAATCTCATAAAAAACATGATTAAGAAAACCATAATTAAATTCAATCCTATAGGTATGTTTTCTGTTAATGTATCAAAATTCAGTAATTCATAAGCTGTATAATAAATAAGAGCAATTGAGATTATAAAAGGGATTATGTTTAAAATAACCCACATTTTAGGTTCTGTATTTAATATTTTGCCTGATTCAGAAATTCTACCAGTGATCGTTAAATGTCCAGTATGCTCAATTTCAATTATGAAAAGATTTTTAGAATCTAAATAATCAAATTGAATATCTATCTTATTTTCAAAATTAGCTAAGTCAATATTTTCTCCCTTTAATACTTTAGCATCTTTAATTTGGCCATTTTCAGAAATGATTATTAATTCTTTGTTTTCTTCTTTTGTCAATGTTTTTCTACCATTATTGTAAAAAAGAACTCTTGTTTTATAGTGATTATTTTTTTTGATAAAATCTCCTATTTCTTTACAATTTGGACATATTGTACTAGTTGAATAGACTAATCTATAAAATGTTTTAAAATAAAAATAGCCAGTAATAAAAAGAGAAATTAAAAATAAAATAATGGCTAATAAATTTGCCGTTCCTATGTAATCAGTAATTGTTTTAAAAAAATCTATCATTAAATTATATGGTTTGGGACGTAAATTTATAAATCTCACGTGTTATTTATAAAATTCCTCTCTTGTAAAACTTGATATAGTGAAAAGAAATAAATTTGATAAACTAAAACATGTTTAAAATACTCTTAATGTTGGTTGTTATTGCTCCTAAAATGAATGAAATAACTGAATATAAAATGTATCTTTTCATCTGTTTATTTTGCAATTCTAAATTCACTTTTGTAAGTCTGTTTATCTCGTCACTTAAATTTTGTCTTTCTTTTTCCTTTTTAAAGTTTTCTTCCTTGTTTTTTTTGTGTGAGGATAAATTTTCTACATATTCTTTAAAACCACCGTTTCTATGAAATAAAATAGCTTTGTCATTTGGTCTAACCATTTCCGCGTCAGCAGTCATTGACACTTCTCCAATATTCATTGTGCTAAATACGCTTAATAAATACTTAAAGTCTTTTTCTATTTTATATATATCATCATTGTGCTCGTCATAATATCCTTTTAGGTGAAGATCATTAGCTGTAACTAGCCAACCAGTTTCAATCATTTTGTCAAGTATGAAATCTAATTTTTTAATATCCTTTTGCGTTAGTTCCATTTTCGGTTGTGTTTTGCGTAATCAATATTTAAAAGTCTATTGTATATGATGCTGTCCTATCTGTTTTTGTTGCTTTTAAAGCAAAAGGTTCGTCATTTTTTGAAACATGAATTTCAATAGTGGGAGTTCCACTTATATAATCTCCTATCTTAACTTCACATTTAAACCCTTTTTTTACAGGGCCGTATGTTTGATTCCAACTTCTTGTTTGATAGCCATTATTGGTGTAGTTTCCATCAGGGGTAGTTGCTGTCCAATTACTAAAACGACCATAGGTGCCATTACCTTTTATAATATATTTGACATAGTAATTATTGTTTATTTGTGGTCTATTATCGTCTATTTCCTTCTTATCACAAGAAGAGAATGTGAAAATAATTAATATGCTAATTATTAGAGTGCTTGATAAAATACCTTGTTTTATAAAATGTGATTTCATGTTGATTTTGTTTTCTTTTTGAACAGAGAATTTAGATGTTTCGTAAAATTATAGATATTGTGTTATTTATTCCTGTATTTCTATATAATTCAGTGTCCCAGAATAAGCAATATTAGGGATTTCATCACTTTTAATTTTCTGTAATTGTTTCTTGTATTCTGCTATCATTAGATTGGTTTTCGGTTTATGATTTTCTATTTTTCGTTCTAATTCAATGATATTCTTTTTAGTTTCATTTAGATCATAATTTGAGAGCTCTGTTTTTAATTTGTTCTTTTCTTCCTGAATTAATGCAAGATCCAGGTAATAGCTTTTGTTATCATTTATAAGCTGATTTTCTTCACTTTTAAGCTTCAATTCTAATTCTGTAATGACTTTCTCCTTTTTAGCAATTAAAGTGTCTTGTACGTGAGATATAAAGCTAATGTTATATTTATTTTCAAGTGTAAATTTCTTCTTTATTTCTAATGGGTTATCCTTTAAAGCAGCTCCAAAATTTGAATAGATAGTTGCTGAAGTAATAAATTTATTATTCAAAATATTATTAAGCTCTACTTCACTTAAGTTATTTATTTCTAATCTATTTTCGTGAATTGTTTTTTCTGTTTTGTATGATTTTAGAACTTTAATATCTAATCCAGGAGTATTCTTTTTTAATGATAATATCTCCTCTCCAGATAAAATAAACATTTCATTTTCTGATGCTTTAATATAAATACCTGTGCCTTTATAGTGCGTCTGATAAATCATATAATCGTAATCTATGTTCAATACATTTGGAGTTTTCTTATATTCTCTTAATTGGTGTTTTACATCATTGAAATTATTGTTTACTGTGGACCAGAATCCATTTGCGAATAGATCTTGCATGAAGAAAGTTAGAAAACAAAACATAAATAAAATGACCCCTTCTTGTCTCATATTACCTGATCTAATTCGCATTTCAGGATTTGCGGGAAGAACACAA
>Ga0208015_1000555_pt1 | contig 18354 bp, 14 predicted proteins | sample 26BtaG_FD_184101 | JGI IMG/M metagenome (GOLD analysis project Ga0208015, IMG submission 184101) | Marine viral communities from Cariaco Basin, Caribbean Sea - 26B_WHOI_OMZ_CsCl (SPAdes) (version 2) | ecosystem: Environmental > Aquatic > Marine > Oceanic | place: Caribbean Sea: Cariaco Basin...
TAGTGATTTTAGTTTTGTCGATGGGCTGTAATAGGCCTTGATTGTGCATTCTATCTATAAAATAATTAGAAGGGACAATAAGATCGTACGGAGGGTCATTGCGTGAGTACTTAATTTGATGGTACATCTCTTCATTGGACTGGTAAGTGTTAGAGATGACTTTGATACCGGTTTCCATCTCGAAGTTATCTAAGACTTGCTGCGGCATATACTCTGACCAGTTATAGAGATATAACACAGAGGTATGGTCAGACTCTTCCGTATGAGTATAGTGCTCGCTAGGCTGACAGGCGCTCAGCAACACGGCTAAAGCCATTAATAAGGTAATAAGAATAAAAGGGGAGCGTCTAGGTTGTGACCAAGAATTCATGAGATATAGGCTCATAACCTGAGAGTCAGGGTGAGCAGAAAATTCGGCTGAGAAATCTCGGTAGGTTCGATGACGCATAGAATAATCTTAAGTTTGCTAATGGGTCTGCAAGATAGCAGCGCTAGAATAAGTCACCATAAAAAGCTCTAGCAAGCCGCTACGCTCAAGCTTTGTAGCAGCCAGATAAAGCCCTCATGGGTAATTAGCAATGGTATTCATAATGACAACGATAGCAACAGTAGCAACGTGTCTAAAAACGCATTATTAACTTTAGAATACTATAAAAATGCGCATTACAACAATGATTTAAAAAACGTAATAAGAGTTATGAACGATTGGCTTTTAATTTGTCCCAATATTGTTGGTACAGACGCAATGCATCATCACCCACGTCTTCTTGGAATTCGGCTTTAGCTAGAGTGGCAGCGTCCGGATAAATAGTCGCATTATTTTTAATTTCATCAGGCATCTGATCGCGAGCGGCTTTATTCGGGCTGGCATAACCAATCTCATTGCTGATAATCTGCGCATTCTCTGGGCGTAAGAGATAATCGATAAACTTATGCGCGGCGTCAGCGTGAGCGGCATTTTTAGGAATAACGAAGTTATCCATCCACAAGATTGCGCCCTCAGTAGGGTACTTATAAACCAAGCCGGTCAAGCCATCATCATTCGCCATCACCGCCTCACCATTCCAAATCATACCCACTTCAGTCTCGCCTTCGATATAAGGCATACGGGCGGCATCTGAGTTAAAGGTTTTCACGTTAGGCATCAAGGTGGTTAGATGCTCGTAGGCGGCTTTAATCTCATCTGGGTTGGTGCTATTACCTGAGTACCCAAGGGTTAATAAGGCCATGCCAAAGACTTCCCGCATATCATTGGTGAGCATCACTTTACCGGCAAACTCAGGACGCCATAAATCGCCCCAACTGGAGACGGTAGCAGGATCCACAGTATCGCCATTGATAGCCATGCCCGTGCTGCCCCACAGATAGGGGATTGAGTACTTATTCTCTGGGTCCACCTTGGTATTGATAAAGGAGGTGTCGAGGTTATTAAAATTGGTTAGCTTAGATTTATCAATTTCTTGCAATAAACCTTCTTTGGTCATTTTTTCAACATAATACGTTGAAGGAACGGCCAAGTCGTACTGACTTGAATCATCCAATAGTTTTAGTTTGGCATACATCGCTTCGTTTGAGTCAAAGGTCGTGTAGTTGACATCAATACCGGTCTCTTTTTCAAAACCATCTATAATCTCCTGCGGCATATACTCCGACCAGTTATATAGATTTAGCGTTTCGCCCGTAGCGGCAGCGGTCTCGCCATCAGCAGTTTCTGTCTTATTACACCCACTAAGACCTACCGCGCCTAGGGCAAGGGTCGCCATTAAACTGGCACTTAGTAAGGTACGATAAACAGGACGGCGGTGTTCAGTAGATGAAAATAGAGTCGGCAACGTTGCTCTCCTAAACTAAAAATGAAAATATTTTAATAGCGTTATTGAATATAAGATGGGCAATTAGGCTAGAAAATTACAGGATAAATATAGCGTTTAAATAAGACCATAACTTACTAATAAGACATTTGGGTAAGTCATACTTTCTAACCAAGCGTAAGCCCAAAATCATGCAGAAAGACATTATAACAAAGCGCTGCAAACGTATTGTAGTAGTAAAATATCAGACTTTTGTTTATTAATATGTAAATATTCTATATTTTTCAATGATTAAGCCATATGGGTTTACGCTTTTAAGCCCAAAACTTAACGAGGGCGTTACCTTACAAAATTGTTGCTGAATTGTCACTATTAATTTTAGAAAGATTCAGGTATGGTGGGCGGATAAATGTTGGTTTTTAGAGTAAAGGGTTAAAATCGCTACTTCTATGGAGTCTGGTTTTAACTAAATTTTTTATTAACTTATCGCTGTAAATAGGACGCTGCAAATGACAACAATGACTATGGTAAAGACTGCCTTGCTAACGGGTTTAATGGGAACTGCTGTACTACTGAATGGGTGTAGTGGTGGCTTGCCAAAAGAATGTACCAATTATATGGATAAAATGAACAATATGAGCCAAGGAATGGCTGGGGTGTCGGCGATGTCACAAGACAGCATGAAGCAATTGGAACAAGAGTGGGGCAACTTGAGTAAGGAAGAAAAAGAGCGCGCGACCAATGCTTGTAGCCAAGGTCTGGCGCAACTGGAACAGATGGAAAAAATGATGAAATAGTAGTCATAGGCTTTTTTAAGTCAATAAAGGCACTGCTGTAGATATACCAACCATACGAAAGTTACTGATTTCGTATGGTTTTTTTATGGGTGGCTTTGTATGGTGCTGAGAAGAATATAAGCCGCTGGGCTTATTTTTTAATAACTTATCTTTTAATAAAGAGGGGGCACGACTAAAAATAGTGCCGACCTTAATAATAAAACTAACCCTAAATTGCATGCATTGAGGACACCATAATGAGCACTGATAAAATCGTCGGCATACTGACTGCCGCACTCGCCCTAGTAGGCCTAATGACAATGCTGAACTCAGGCACTTCTACGCCGATCGCTGCTTGGCCGTTTGAAACCTTGCAAGGCATTGCCTTTAGCATTGGTTGGCTCTCGGGTGTCCCAGCTGTGTTAGCTTATTTATTGGCGATTATAGTGATTGCCTTAGTTGCTTTTATTGGCTATAAGGTTGGCCAATGGATAGGGTTGGGTTTGCGTAAATTGAGCGGGAATTAACCTGGTAAGGGGTTGGCAATAATTTGGAAGGGACTATGACTAATATGACCTGCTTTGAACAGAAACAGCAGCGTATCAACGACTTTCTGATTCGAGCAAATCAAATACTGCCCTGTGACAACCCGCTGTTTTTTAGTGGCAGCTTTATCAGTGGTCAAACCGAAAATCCGGATATCTTATTTATCGGCATCAACCCTGGTCATCGCCAGTGGCATGATTTGGTAGGTCGTCATGCAAATACGAAGCTGGTGCCTTTTCAGCCGCAACCTTGCAAGTTTATCACCGCCTCGCAGACAGGCAATCGCTTTGCCAAGCGCGTCATCGATATTGCTTGTGATGGCGACATTCACAAACTGAATCACTGCGCGGAGACCAGCCTGCTCTCATACTTCGCCAGCCCGACTGAAAGCGTCGTCAAAGCGCAAATTAAGCAGCTGCCCAAAGCCATGCAAAAGGAGCACCGTGAGTTGACCGAACTGGACTTTACGGCTATCAATCCCAAACATATTGTCTGTATAGGTTGGCGAACGTTTGACGAATTTATCAAGCGTTATGGCAATGATAATACTAAAGATGGTGATAAAGAAAATCGCGAGGGTAGGTCGGCTATGCAGACCAAGCAGATGCCTATCGCAATCAATGGCAAGGGCAGCGCTGAAAAGATGATGGATTACTATGCGCGAGCCGAGGTCGCTGGCATCCCCGTTCATGGGGTGCGGCATTTTTCTACGCCGCTGTCTCGGGCGATGCTAGAAGATATGAAAGCGATATTTCGTGGGGTTTGGGAGGAGATATTGTGACCCTGCGTAATAATCTATTATTGGCTCTAGGTGGACGGCGCTGCATACAATCAGCTGTTGCTCTGTTAAGCCATTAATCGGCGCATCAGTCGTACCCACAAACTCCATTCGGACGAGCAAGGGTCTTCTGTAAACTGATTTTCTACTCTATCGAGTAAGTCTTCCAGTAGGGCGTCATGCAAAGGTCGTATGACAACATACCACTGAAGCGTCGCCATGCCTTTGGTCGTCATACTGATGGTATGAACGACTTCGGTTTGCTGGTCGGTTATTGGTTTTATCTCGAATTTATGAATACCATTAAAGCCTTTAGGTCGCAAAAATCGAAATTGAAAGACTCCCTTTGGATCAAATCTCTCAATGACATATCTTACCGGGCCATGCCCACCTTCAGAACCGATTCGGTTATCACCGCCGAAATAAATACGCGGCCAAGATTTCACGGGCCAAACTTTATCATCTTTGGAGGCTAGCGTAGCTAAGACTTGAGCAATCTCTTCTTTTGGTCGATTGATCGTTCGGGAATGGACATTGAGAATCTTCATTGTAACGCTCCCCTGCAAGTAAGGGTATAAATACAACGCCAAATCGCAATAATTTTTATCGCTTGAGATATTTAAATCTCGACGATACTTTTAAGGCTGAACTGTCATAGTAGGCCATAGTATGGGTCAAACTGATGACAGTTTGAAAGATTTTAATGCCGGTTAACCTTATGCACTTAAGGCATTTTAAGTGGGGTTAGCGCTAAGTGTAGAGAAGATAAATGATTATCTTGAAATGGAGGAGAGGGTACGGTGCAAGATGATATGAAGAAGATATTTGAAGAGACTTAATCTGTATTCATGGTTCGGTGCTGGCCTTAGGAGGACTATGTTGTTGGCGTTTTAAGTGGGGTCATAGGACATTTAGAGACAGTATTATGTGGTAATAGAAATTTTAGATTTAAATGAGTGATTATTATAAGAGTAATAGAAGAGTGGAGAAGGTATTTAAAAGAATACTCCTTAATGAAGATATACATTATAAAAATTTAAGTTACATAATGTTAGGTTGTATAATTTAATGCCTTGTTAAGGTGCTCTAAAAAAGTATAAGTTAATCAGGAAGATGCTTTTCTAATGAGCTATACAGTAATTGATACTTTCTCTTTGATTCCGTATGTGCTTGATTTAAACCTATAATCATGGTCTCCATAATTCTAATTATAAACTTTGCGTCATCTTCTTTAATTTCATCAAACCCTTCTTCTAAATCTTTACTAATTTTTTTAATATTTTTAAGACTTGGCTGAAGTAAGCCAGATTCCACATCTCCGTATAAGTTTTCTACATATTGAGAAACGAAGTTTTCTATGTTTTTTATATCTTCTATTCGTTTTTTCTCATGATATATATCATTAAGTAATTTCTGCCAAGTCGACTCTACTTCCTTAACTGACTTTAAAGCACTTAGCCTTAGCTCATAAAGATACTTATTTTTCGAATGTATAAGGGTGTTCTGAGCATTTTTTAACATTTTTTTTGAGTTAATATAAATAAGTATGGAAACAAAAGTTCCCACTAAAGAAATTAGAATCGCAATGAAGGATACTATAAATGCTGCTTCCATACCTATTAACCTATTAACTTAATGATAAAAAACGAATATTAACTATCATAATAATTATATAATGTGGGTTACGCATTCGCTCACCTACGCTACAAATCCTATCAATCACTAAGCCAATCCTACTCAGCCACTTCAGTCCCATTCACATTTTAGCAATCATCCTAAAAACCCCTACAGCTAAAGCTTGAAATGGTTTTATGATTCCCTTTAACTACACAACCTTGCACTCAGTCTGCTATCGACCACATCTGCTTTTGACAAGGCTCGAGTGCGATACTCATCGTCATTAGCATTAGCGGAATTGAAGGTGGCTAATACATCAATAAACGATGCCGATGGCGCTATTTTGGCAAATATCTTTTGTGAATGCGTGGTGATGGTTTGATTGTTACAGTCAATAATCTGCATCGCACTGGTATAAGGCTTATAAAGCGGCATCGGATAACTGGCTACACTGCTTTGCGGTAAAGTACTGGTCTTCATAGGGAGTTGATAACGACCATTGGCTAACGTCTCGATGTCATGAAAATCGACATAAATATCAAATTCATCTGCCGGGTCATCTTCATTGACCAATTGCCATTCAGCAAAGCTTACGGTCGATACCAGTGAGCTTACCAATAATAAAATCAAGTGTTTCATTCAGCCACATCAACACTAGTCACATTCTGAAAGCCGCGAGGCAGCTGTGCACCACGATTGCCACGTTTGCCGGTATAGTTCGCCAAGTCCATCGGTTTGAGCGTGACATGACGTTTGCCTGCCGTCACTGTTAGGCTGTCTTCATGATGCAATGAGGTAACCGCCAACACTTCTTCGCCTGGCTTCAAATTAATCAACTTATTTCCTTTACCGCGTGCCTGTTCTGGCAAATCATCAATCGGGAAGATGAGCAGATAGCCAGCTGAGGTCACTACCGCGATTTGGTCATGAGCTGGACTGGCCGCCGTATCGGCATTGCTATTCGTACCAAGATTGATAGCACTAACGGTTAGCAGACGGGCGTCATTGGCAATATTAATGACATTTTTACCGGCTTTTTGATTGGTCTCAAGATTGCCTAGCGTATTAATAAAACCATAACCTTGCGAGCTGGCTAAAATAACTTTCTGCTCGTTATCCCCAGTAAGCAGTTGCTCAAATTTAGCCCCAGCAGCCGGTTTTAAGACGCTGGTGAGGGGGTCACCCTGACCGCGCGCCGACGCTAAAGTATGCGCATCGATACTATAGCTGCGTCCCGTGCTGTCCATGATATAGATTTTCTCATTAGACTTACCTTGCACGTGCGCCTGATAGCTGTCACCTGAGCGGTAGCTCATGCCCGTTGCGTCAACATCGTGACCTTTGGCCGCACGAATCCAACCCGCCTGTGACAAGATAGCGGTGATTGGCTCGCTAGGGATTAAGTCCGACTCTTTAAGAGCCATCGCCTCATCACGCTCAACCACGGAAGACATGCGCTCGTTGCCATGCTCTTTCATATCGGCGGTCAGCTCTTCAATCATAAGATTGGTTAGGCTGGCTGGATTGTCTAGCAGCTCTTGCAGTTTCGCGCGTTCTGCTGCTAACTCATCCTGCTCGCGGCGCAGTTCGATTTCTTCTAATTTTGCTAATTGACGCAAACGGATATCCAAGATGGCATTTGCTTGAATGTCGCTCAAATCATAATTAGCCATCAATACCGCTTTTGGATCATCCTCTTCACGAATAATACGAATTACCTCATCAATATTCAGATAGGCAATCAATAAGCCCGCCAAAATATGCAAGCGCTTATCAATTTTATCCAAACGATATTCGATACGGCGCGTGACTACAGCACGGCGACTCACCAGCCATTCCTCTAAGATTTCTTTGAGGTTTTTGACTTGTGGCTTACCGTTCAGCCCAATCATATTCATGTTAACGCGGTAATTGCTTTCTAAGTCCGTACTGGCAAATAAGTGGCTCATCACTCGGTCGACATCGACGCGGGTAGACTTAAGCTCGAGAACGATACGGCAAGCATTCTCATGATCCGACTCGTCATGGATATCCACAATCCACGGGAGTTTTTTATCCGTCATGAGCTTAGCGATTTGCTCTTGGATTTTATTACCCGAGACTTGGTGCGGTAGAGCATCGATAATTACCAGGTTCTTTTCTTTTTTATCAATATGATAGACCGCGCGCATTTTATAACTGCCACGACCGGTCTCATAGATATTCTGTATATCTTTTTTTGAAGTAATGATTTCTGCTTTGGTCGGGAGATCCGGCGCCGGAATAGACTGGGTCAATTGCTTAACCGACAGCTCTGGATTCTTTAATAGTCGAATAGCGGCTCGCACTACTTCGTTTAAGTTATGCGGTGGGATATCCGTTGCCATACCTACAGCGATACCCGTAGTGCCATTCAATAAGATATTAGGCAGGCGGGCGGGAAGGGTAACCGGCTCTTGTAGCGAGCCATCAAAGTTGTCTTGCCAATCGACCGTACCTTGGCCAAGTTCCGCCAGCAAAGTATTGGCATACGCGGACATCTTGGCTTCGGTATAACGCATAGCAGCAAAAGACTTCGGGTCATCAGGGCTACCCCAGTTACCTTGGCCAGTGATAAGCGGATAACGGTAGCTAAACGGCTGCGCCATCAACACCATAGCTTCATAACAAGCACTATCGCCGTGAGGGTGGTATTTACCCAATACATCACCGACCGTACGAGCGGATTTTTTGGGTTTAGCCGTCGACTTCAAGCCTAGCTCACTCATTGCATAGACGATTCGGCGCTGTACCGGCTTTAAGCCGTCAGAGATATGCGGTAGCGCGCGGTCCATGATGACATACATGGCATAGTTCAAATAAGCCTGCTCAGTGAATTCCGCAACAGAGCGGGTATCCATAGGTTCGCTGGCGAGAAGATCAGAGGTATCGGAAATAATGACATCAGACATAGAGAGACGTTTCGCTTGTATAAAGGGTAGGCAGGCGCTCCTGCTAATCAGGGCAGAACCGACCAAATCGGCAAAGATAAGATAGCGTTATCGTAAAGGATATTGCGACAATAAAAAAGTGGTGAATACTAATAGACGACAGGTCATGACGCTTATTTTCCTAGGGCGTGTCCTCAATTAACAACACTAGCGTGTAATGGACTAAAACTGGCTATATTTTCGTCACTCTGCGAAAATTTCTAGACAATATGCTCATATTCTCTGCAAAATTTCCATGTACTGACAAAAATCTATCTCACTTTTAGCCTCATGATTCAATTGAGGACACGCCCTAGTAATAGGGGTTGCGTGCCTGCAAGCCATTTTTTAACACCCACCAATAGTGGCGATACAGCTTAGGGGGTAGTTTGAATTTTCCTTATGCTTTTCTAGTTTTTTATAAGAAAGTCGTAGGAGAATAATGTTGCAATAGGACCTAGGTCGATGACGCTTAGATGACTAATAGGTGACGCTGACACTACTAGAGTAAGCTACTGATTGTCATAAATAAACTAAGTAAGGCTAAAGGGGATAATGATAAGAATTATCCTAGCGTCTTGTACGTAAAAACCCTTGTAACTCATCCCTATTTTAGTTACAACATAAGGGTTAGCTTAGGAGTTTTTGAAGTCTGTCTAAGAGGCTACTCATAATCGTTAATTAATAGTCGCCAATTAATACCCTTTAGGCAATAACCTTTAAACAATATCAGTCAGCTAATGTTATCAATGGAATAAGCGTAATTTAACGAGAAGGAGAGCTGCGCATGAGCAGACGGGCAAAGGATAACAGGAAGAATAAAAAAACGATTACCCAACTGAGCGCCCTTGCCACTGCGGTGAGCGCAGGACTATTTTTAGGGGCATGTAGCACCCCAAACTCGTCGAAAGTCGTTGCTCCTAGTGAGCCAGTGTCAAGCTCCGTCAAAGCTAAGCCTGCGCCCTCCTATACATCTTCACCCGTCATCGTGATAGAAGCCGCCAGTGCGGATGCCAGTATGGTTAGCAGGGGCAGTTATCCAATGATGCCGGCTCCGCAATTAGAAGACCGAGACAATTACCAAGACCAGACGGCCAACCCTGTGCACCGTACCGCAGAGTCCGCAGTCGCGACGTTATCGATCGATACTGATACGGGCAGCTATGCCAATGTGCGCCGCTATATTAACGAGGGCCAACTGCCCCCTGCAGATGCTGTCCGTGCAGAAGAGTTGATAAATTATTTTTCCTACTCGCTTAGTGATGGTAAAAGGTTGGGCAATGCGCCCTTTGTAGTGGCTACCGAAGTCGTCGATTCGCCATGGGATAAAGCAACTCAAGACAATAAAATCGTTAAAGTGGGGATCAAAGCGGTCGATAGCAATTGGTCAGCAAAGTCGACCAATACTGCGCTGCCGCCCGCCAACCTAGTATTTTTAGTCGATGTTTCTGGCTCGATGGACAGCCGCGATAAACTGCCTTTAGCCCAAGCGGCCTTAAAACTGTTAACGCAGCAAATGCGCGCACAAGATACGATTAGTATCGTGACTTATTCAGGCCGCACAGATGTCGTATTACCAGCGACTACAGGCGATAAAAAATCTAAGATATTGGCGGCTATTGAGGGGTTACGAGCAGCCGGTTCCACCAATGGTGAAGACGCCTTAAAACTGGCATATCGGCAGGCCAGTCAAAATATGCAAAAAGACGGTATTAACCGCATACTCATGCTGACCGATGGTGACTTTAACGTGGGTATTAGCGATGTGGATGAGATGCTCGATTTGGTCAAATCACAACGCGATAAAGGCATTTCGTTATCCACCGTAGGCTTTGGTCGTGGTAATTTAAATGACTATATGATGGAGCAAATGGCGGACAACGGCAACGGCAATTACAGCTATATTGACAGCTTAACTGAAGCCAAAAAGGTATTTAGTGATGAGTTAGCGGCGACCTTTAATACGGTCGCCAAAGACGTCAAAATCCAAGTAGAGTTTAATCCCAGTGTGATTGCTGAGTGGCGATTAATCGGCTATGAAAACCGGGTATTGGCTGAAGAAGATTTCAATAATGATAAGGTCGATGCGGGCGAGTTGGGCGCAGGTAAAGCGGTCATTGCCCTATTTGAAGTCACGCCAGTCGGCAAGCCTGGATTGTATAGCGAGCGTCGTTATGGCAGTGCCGAGGGTAAAACCCCGAAAACCAATTTGAATGAGTTGGGCTATTTAAAAATTCGCTATAAAGATCCCACAGGAGGAGCGTCGAAGCTGCTCAATCTCCCTATTGCTAACAGTAGCCGTCCTTTAACCAACGCCCATACCGATATTCAGTTTGCGATAGCGGTAGCTGGGTTTGCGCAACGCTTAGGACAGGGTCAGTATATTAATGATTGGCACTATGCGGACAGTGGTAAGCTAGCTGAGCAAAGTCTCGCCAAAGCAACGAATAGCGATAATGATGGCACGCGCCGTGGCTTTATAGCGTTAACACAGTTGGCTAGCGCCTTAGAGCAAGCGAAATAGATAGCATCATGAGTCATTGCTGGTATTTAGTATCGCCTAAGGTAGATGTTATCTTAGGCTGTTTTTCCAGTTGTTAATAGCTATCAGAATCAAACTTAGTGAAGCTAATATGTTTTTAAGAGCTATTTTTATCACAATAACCCTTATTGAACGCAAGAGTTAACAAGTGTACTGATTTTTTGTATTGAGTATTACTGTAGTAATAGTGTATCTTAAAGAGTAATAGTGTCATCCCCTAAATGCTACACTTCATCGTGTTATAGTATTTTATTCATTCCTTATTTTTATATAAGTATAACCTTTAGCTAAAAGATTATTTATCAGGAGCTTTACGATTATGGACAATCAAGACACTCTCATACGCCGTAATGATCAGGTATGGTTAAAAACCTACCAAGAACTAGACATGACCTACGACATTGAGTTGCCGCCTGAAGATACCTCTTTAATCGACATCTTTGAAGAAAGCTTGGCCAAGCATAAGCAAAAAAAGGCTTATGTTTGTATGAACACTGAGCTGTCTTTCGCTGACCTAGACCTTTATAGCCGCCAAATTGCTGCTTATATCCAGTCATTGGGACTGAAAAAAGGCGATAAAGTAGCTGTAATGATGCCCAACATTTTACAGATGCCAATCACGGTACTAGGGGTCTTGCGTGCCGGCTGTGTTTTAGTCAACGTCAACCCGCTATATACGTCAAAAGAGCTTGAGCATCAATTGTCTGACTCTGAAGCTAAGGCGCTATTCATCGTTGAAAACTTTGCCAAAACTTACCAAGATATTGGCAAAAAATTAGTTGACCATGTGGTTATCGCTTCTATGGGCGATATGATGGGCACGTTAAAAGGCTTGCTAGTCAATACTGTCGTGCGCCACGTGAAAAAAATGGTACCGGCTTATAGCATCAAAGGCAGCGTAACCTTCAAAAAAGCTTTAAACAAATATGGGGCGAATAAATACAAGCGCCCAACCGATATCGGTCTTAATGACTTAGCGATGCTGCAATACACTGGTGGTACCACTGGGGTTGCCAAAGGCGCCATGCTAACGCATAAGAATTTAGTGGCGAACCTGATTCAGTGTGATACTTTCTTAGGCAGTGCTTTTGATGAGTATGAAAATGGGCCTAAGCAACCCGTTATTATGACCGCTTTACCGCTGTACCATATTTTCTCATTTACGGTATGCGGTATGTTTGGTTTACGCCGTGGTTGTCTCGGCTTATTGGTCCCGAACCCACGCGATGGCGCCAGCTTAATCAAAGCTTATACCGATTATCCACCTGCGTTCTTCCCAGCCGTTAATACCTTATTCAATGCGTTAGCCAATAGCGACGTCTTTAAAGCCTTGGATCACAGCAACCTAAAGCTATCAATGGGTGGCGGTATGGCGGTGTTTAAAGACACGGCAGCTAAGTGGGAAGAAATTACTGGCAACGTCATTATTCAAGGGTACGGCTTGTCTGAAACCTCGCCGGTTGCTAGTGCTAACCCATTGGCATTAAAAGAGTTTACCGGTACGATTGGCGTACCGATGCCTGGTACTGAGATGGTTATCTTGGATGAAGAAGGCAATGAAGTAGAGCTTGGTGAGCGCGGTGAGATCAGTGTTCGCGGTCCGCAAGTTATGAAAGGCTATTGGAAGCGTGAAGATGCGACCGATGAAGTTATGACGAAAGATGGCTATTTCCGTACTGGTGATATCGGCGTTATGAGCGATACGGGCTACTTCAAAATCGTTGACCGCAAAAAAGATATGATTTTAGTCTCTGGCTTTAACGTGTATCCTAACGAAGTCGAAGATGTCATGAGCGCGCATCCAAAAATCTTAGAATGTGGCGTCATTGGTATTGAAGACGAGCGTAGTGGTGAGGTACCGAAGATTTATGTGGTACGTTCAGATGCTAGCTTGACGGAAGAGGAAGTCTTGCAGTATGGTAAAGACAACTTAACTGCCTATAAACGCCCTCGTTCTGTCGCTTTCATCGATGAGTTGCCAAAATCTAACGTAGGTAAAATCTTACGTAAAGAAATCCGCGTCATCGAAGAGCAGAGCCAACAGAAAAAGGCGGCTTCATAAGAGCTCGGTAAATTATAGAATAAGTTATAAAAACTGTGTAACCGCAGCAAATATCTTTAAGGCAGGATAAGCCTTGGGAATAATCTAGAGTTAAGCTTAGATATTAACAGGAAGGTCTAAAGTAATATCAAGCTTGGATTTAGAAGATGCACCAATAAAGGGACGATACTCATAGGGTATTGTCCCTTTTTATTGGGGTTTGATTTTAGTCGATGTTCATTAGGGCGTGTCCTCAATTAACAACACTAACGTGTAATGGACTAAAACTGGCTATATTTCCGTCACTCTGCGAAAATTTCTAGACAATATACTCATATTCTCTGCAAAATTTTCATGGACTGACAAAAATCTATCTCACTTTTAGCCTCATGATTCAATTGAGGACACGCCCTAGTAATTCGCAAGACTAGGCTGCCCATGAGCTATGAGATAGTAGCTGATAAGGAAGGTTAGGCTTAAGGCAACTTTAAAGATAATTTTGAAAATAGGTTTTAAAATAATACTAAGTATTATTTGCTTTAATCAGTGATGGATAAGAAAAGCGCGAACTTAATGGTAGTTAGGCTGACTTACGTGAATACCTTTTAATTCACAAACAGTCACCTAAAGCGACTGTTATTGATTAAGTTTTGCACTATTCTATAAGGGCGTAATAGGGCGACGCTGTCGATGCTAGGCAGATTTTAAGCAGAGAGGTTGGCAGGATATGAGCCCCAAACTGACTTAAAACAGTAGCATCACTACACTGAATAACTGGGTAGTTTACTTCTAATAATTCATTCTTTGGATACTTATATGACGCAAAAAACTGACGCAACTGACGTAAAAGCCAACGCCGAGCAGAGCACGGCTGCCAAGCCACCTGTTTATAACGCTGAGCCCTATCCTAAGACCCCGGATATTCCAAGTGACCGTCCTTGGTTAGACTCTTATGAGCGCTATGGCATCCCTGCACAGATTGAGATGCCAGCAGATGACAGCTCATTGTTGGATATTTTTGAGCGTAACTTCAGCCGCTATGGCAATAAAAAAGCCTTTACTTGTATGGGTGCCTCGCTGACTTTTCATGAGTTGGATTTATACAGCCGTCAGATTGCCGCTTATTTGCAGTCATTGGGGCTAAAAAAAGGCGATAAAGTCGGCGCGATGATGCCCAACGTCTTACAGTATCCTATTGTTGCGCTTGGCGTCATTCGCGCGGGTTTGACTTTGGTCAATGTAAACCCGTTATATACCAGTCGTGAACTGTCGCATCAATTAGAAGATAGTAATACTAAAGCTCTGTTCATTATCGAAAATTTTGCGACTACTTTTACAGAAGCAGAGCATAACCAAGGGGTTGAGCACGTTATCGTTTGTAGTATGGGCGATATACTAGGCTTCTTTAAAGGCACGCTAACCAACCTCGTAGTGCGTCATGTCAAAAAAATGGTACCGGCTTATAACATTCCTAAGAGTGTCAGCTTTAAAGAAGCATTGAATAAAGTCTCTGCTAGCCAGTATCGTCGTCCTGATGTGGACTTAAGCGATGTAGCCTTGCTGCAATATACTGGTGGTACGACCGGAGTCGCTAAAGGCGCTATGCTAACTCATGGCAACTTAGCGGCAAACATGTTGCAAATTAGTGCGTTAATGACCAGTGCTTTTGAAGACGATGTTACCTCTGAAGACGTTATTCTTGCGGCTTTGCCACTGTATCATGTGTTCTCCTTTACCGTTTGCGGTCTATACCCGATGTATCAGGGTTATAACAGTTTATTAATCCCGAACCCACGCGATTTAGAAGATTTGATTAAGCAAATTGATAAATATAAGCCAGCTTTCTTACCGGCCGTCAATACGCTGTTCAATGGTTTGGTACAACAAGAGTCCTTTAAGAAATTGGATTTCTCCCATCTAAAAGCGGCTATCGGTGGCGGTATGTCGGTCTTGCCTAGCGTAGCTAAAGAGTGGCATGAGATTACCGGACTGCCTATCGTCGAAGGCTATGGTTTGTCAGAGACGTCTCCAGTGGTTGCCTTTAACCCGATGACCATTGCCGAATTTACGGGAAAAATTGGTGTCCCTGCGTCAAATACAGATGTCATCCTTATCGATGATGATGAAAATGAGATGCCTATCGGTGAGCGTGGTGAAATCTGTGTCAAAGGCCCGCAAGTGATGTTGGGGTATCAAAACCGTCCGGATGAAACCGATAAGACCTTTACCAAGAGCGGTTATCTGAAAACCGGTGACATCGGTATTATGGATGAGAAAGGCTTTATCAAAATCGTCGATCGCAAAAAAGATATGATTTTAGTCTCTGGCTTTAACGTTTATCCTAACGAGATTGAAGAGGCGATGTCTGAGCACCCTAACGTTTTAGAATGTGGGGCTATTGGTATCCCTAGTGAAAGCCGCGGTGAAGACCCTAAAATCTTCGTCGTGAAAAAGGGCGAAGTGACCGAGAAGGAACTGCTCGACTTCGGTAAAAAGAACCTCACCGGCTATAAACGTCCTCGTAGTGTGCAATTTGTAGATGAGTTACCCAAGTCTAACGTGGGTAAAATATTACGTAAAGAATTGCGTAAAATGGAAGGCTTAGAGTAATGCTGTGCCTTGCTATTAAGAAGTCATGGCGTTAGGATAGCGACATTAAGCCGTTTTGCCATAACTCTCTATGTATAAATAATTAGGCGTAGAGAGTTATGCATTATGGCAGAAGCAATATAATGACTGAATCAATGATAGGAAACCGCTTTACATGCGTATAGATAACCGTGAGCTAAACCAACTTCGTCCCGTGACTTTTGAGCGGAATTACACCAAACATGCTGAAGGCTCCGTCCTAGTCAGCTTTGGCGATACCAAAGTATTGTGTACCGCCAGTGTCGAAAATGGCGTACCCCGTTGGCTCAAAGGTCAAGGTAAAGGTTGGATTACGGCAGAATACGGCATGTTGCCACGCGCGACGAATACGCGTAACCAACGTGAAGCCGCTCGCGGTAAGCAGTCCGGTCGTACGCAAGAAATTCAGCGTCTGATCGGCCGTAGTCTACGCGCTATGGTAGATTTATCGAAGTTGGGTGAAAACACTATCTATCTAGATTGTGATGTTATTCAAGCCGATGGTGGTACCCGTACAGCCAGTATTACCGGTGCTGCCGTTGCCATGATTGACGCGCTTGAAACTTTACAGAAAAAGAAAAAGTTAAAAGCCGATCCGTTAATTGGTCTCGTTGCTGCGGTTTCTGTAGGCATTAAAAATGGCGAAGTCTTGTTAGACTTGTGCTACGAAGAAGATGCCAGTTGTGATACGGACCTAAACGTCGTTATGACGCAAAAAGGCGAGTTCATCGAGATTCAAGGCACTGCGGAAGAAAAACCCTTTACGCGTGCTGAAGCGGATAAAATGCTAGATGTGGCGCAAGCGGGTATTGCAGAATTAATTGCTATGCAGCAAACGGTTTTAGGCTGGTAGTCTGAGCCTATAGGGCTTATTCTGTTGGTTTGACGCTTAAGGGTTTGCAGGCACTAAGCTAGTTAATATTAGTAATAGAGGCTAGATAGGGTAAGCGCTAAGCAGGTAATAGACGGTAGTAAAGGACACGCTAATGCTAAAACTAACGGATAATGGTGCCCATATCACTCTACAAGGACAGTCCACGCCAAGCGGCGATGGGCTGTTTTGGTTTGGGTCAGCGTTGCTGATTGGTGCAATAGGGGTCGCAATGGCCATGAGTCTATTGCCTGAACGTTGGGCCATCGGCGCTTTAGGCTTATTAATCGTGGGCAGCTTTATTTTTAACCGTCAACGGCAACAGTTGAAAAAACAAACCGCCAGTTTGATCCGTGGTGGTACCTTGGACGTACAAGCTGGCGCGTTTACCCATACTGTATTGGGCAAGCAAAACCGTGTTGTCATAGCTGCAGGCGATCAAATTGAGATTAGGGGGGAGGAGCTGGTCATTGTAGATGCCAACCATCAGCAAAAGTGCCAAGTCTCAGGTTTTGATTCGACCAAAGAGGCGCAGGTGATGCAAGCGGTATTGCAAGGACAGCAATTCGGTAAACGCAACGCCAATATTAAGATGCAGTCTAATTAAGTAACGTTTATTACTAAGTGCCGTTTGTCATTAAGTAACATCTTTTATATTAACTAACGTTTGTCATAATCCGCTATTGCTGCAAAAAACACTCTCGCAAACCTCTGAAAAAGCTGTTAAATGCCAGCGAAATTGCTTAAACTCATAAGACGCTCATTTATCCCATTACAGGCCAACTGGCCGGACCACTCAAGGATAGGGAGGTCATTATGACACCACGCTATACGGCAGTTGCTGTTCAGATTCAATCACTTCTCACCCTCAGTTTGACGTTAGGCGCAATAATCGGGCTGCCTACGCTAGCTAATGCCTCTATCTTTACTACTGCTAATACAGCTATCATTTCCACCAACACTGCTTATAACAGCGCCCCTGTAGCCTTTCCACAGTTGGCCACTATGCCGGCGTTTATGCAATCGTACGACAACCTCAAACCTGAGCATGCCTCGGTAGTGTTGGCGTCAGAAGCTATGGCGACCCCAGCGGCGCAACAAGTGCTACGCCAAGTTAGAGTGATGGCGTTAGATCAGCGGACTATCTTACCAGGCGGCTGTTGGGATTATTTAAACGCAGCTTTTCAGCGCGCCGGGATTAGCAGAGATACCATCTTTGAGGGCACGTATCGAGCAGGACCTTATGCCGATAGTGAGGCGTTACGCTCAGGCGATTGGCTGTATTATATTAATCATGGCTATAACGATATCGAGCACAGTGGTTTATTTATTGGTTGGGTCGATAAGCCGAGTCGGCAAGCGCTAATCCTGAGTTATGCAGGGGAAAGCCGTCACGAGCCAGCTCGCTATAAAGTCTACGACTTAAGCCATGTTTATCAAATTATGCGACCGACAGCTTAAACAGGATTTAGTTTGGCTAGCTGTTAACGTTAATAGCGAGCCCTAAAAAAGCCCATAACTTTGCTAGCTATGGGCTTTTTTATTAAATCGTGATATTGGTCAGTGCTAAGTCTTTTGTAGGTATTGTTAAAAAGGTTTTACAATCACTAAAATAACCACGGCGACCAATACCAATACCGGTACCTCGTTAAACCAGCGCCAAAATTTATCGGTTTTATAATGAGCATCGTCCATTAGTTTTTTGCGATAAAATCCGCAAGCGCCATGATAGGCAGAGAGCAACACCACCAAGGTTAATTTGGCATGCAGCCACCCTTGGGTTTTATACACGTCCC
>Ga0208015_1000556_pt1 | contig 18321 bp, 14 predicted proteins | sample 26BtaG_FD_184101 | JGI IMG/M metagenome (GOLD analysis project Ga0208015, IMG submission 184101) | Marine viral communities from Cariaco Basin, Caribbean Sea - 26B_WHOI_OMZ_CsCl (SPAdes) (version 2) | ecosystem: Environmental > Aquatic > Marine > Oceanic | place: Caribbean Sea: Cariaco Basin...
TGCGCTTTAAAATAAATGGCGGTGAAGGAGGGATTCGAACCCTCGATACGCGTTAACGTATACACCCTTAGCAGGGGTGCGGTTTCAGCCACTCACCCACTTCACCCTAACAGATCGTACTACAGCAATACTTTAGCAAAAGTTATTTGCGACATAAGAACTATGTCATGCATGCTGTGGGCGAGTATTATAGCAAAGCAAAGACAAATTGCAAGCGTTGACTGCGCTTTTATACAATCTAATTCGCTAATTGCTGTCAGCCTATGCTATATATAGGAGCTTTGTACTGGATAGCCCTATAATTTAGGGGCTTTTCCTTTATTATAGTTTTTTATCATCGATTGTTTTTTCATGAAATAGCGCTTATAAGGAGCTTATATGCGTCCGGTAGTTTTATGTTTCTCTGGGTTAGACCCTTCTGGTGGCGCTGGCATACAAGCCGATATTGAGGCCATTGGGGCTAGTGGCGCCCATGCTGCCGTGGCTTGTACGGCTATTACCATACAGAGCTCGCAGCAGGTATTCGGGTTTGAAGCTTGTGCAGCAGAGCTGGTCAGAGCGCAAGCTATGGCGGTACTAGATGATCTGCCCGTCAGCGCCATTAAAACGGGCATGTTAGGCACCACTGATAACATTACAATGATTGCCCAACTGTTTAAAGAAGGTCAGATTGCTAAAGACACCCCCTTCGTCCTTGACCCTGTGCTAGTGGCGAACAGTGGCGGCAGTTTGGGCAATGTGTCTATCTTAGTCGATGCCTTTTTAGACCTCATTCCGTTTGCTACCCTGTTGACGCCAAATACCCATGAATTAAGGGCCTTATCGGGTTTACAAGACTTGCGGGCGGGAGCGCAACTGCTGTGCGAACAAGGTGCTAAAGCGGTATTGGTCAAGACCTCGCATGACTATGATAGTGGGGATATTGAGCAATATCTTTATGTCGATGGTCAGCTCACTCATGAAAGCTTCCTACCTAGACTGCCTGGGGAGTTCCACGGCTCGGGATGCTCATTGGCCAGCTATTTAGCCGGTTGTTTAGCCCAAGGTATAGACATGCTAACCGCGGTTAAAGCTGCCGATGTTTGGATTCAAAAGGTATTGCAAGCGGCGGACCAACCGCATCCTGACAACTCAAAAGCGCAATGGATTCCTAACCGTTTTTCTCAAAGATAGTTTAGCTTCCTTTTAACCTACTTTTAACGTTGTACCACTTACTTTGTCCCATAAAAAAGACGCCCAATCAGGCGTCTTTTTCGCTTTTATCATTTCACTAATAGCTTACCTATTTGCAGTCTATTATCCCAACATCGGCATCACGCTCGCCGCCAATTTACCTACGAATAACTCGATAAGGTAAAAAGCAAAAAACGCTACCATAGGGGATAAATCCAACATTCCTAGATTCGGTGTGATACGACGGAAAGGCGCTAAGATAGGCTCTGCGATACGCATAATTAGCGCAACGATAGGGTGCATATTATTGGTTAAGACGACAATCCAGCTGACAATGATAGAACCAATGACTAAGTAACGACACATGCGTAAGAAGTCGAGTATTAGGCTCAATGATCCTGCAAAGAACAGCTGAATCGGTGCTATGCCTGTATGAGCTAAAGCCGCTTTACCCGAAATATCGATTAAGCGAATTAAAAACATCAATACAATAGCAGCAATACTAATACGACCCGCAGCTACAGTAGGAAAAATACGCCCGAAGACATCCACGATACCGGTGGCTTTATAAGCAGGCATCGCCAAAGGCTCATTAGGCCCAATATCCGCAAACTGCAGCATAAAACGAATGAAGATCAACATCATGGCAATGGTGGTGACCAAATCAAACAGGGGTAATAACACGTCATTCATGGAGCGCTACTCAAATTGAGGTGGAAAAACAAAAATTCATTTAATGGACAGTACAAGAGTATAAACCTAAAAGGTCCCTAAGAGACCTTTAAAAGATCATAGCCGAATAGCAGAGAGGTATTACAGTAAAAATACCTGCTTGCTAATCGTAAACTAGCCAAGCGCTTTTAATGAAGAAAGCTGGTGATATATTAGTCATTCATCTCAGCACTAATAGCTTGGCTACGCTCATAGCAAGCTTTCATAGCTTGTTGGATATGCTCGCCTATTTGATTGGCTTGCATAGACTCAACCGCCGCCTGCGTGGTGCCATTGGGTGAAGTCACTTTACGGCGTAATTCGGCTGGCGTATCTTCACTAGAGATACTCATTTGCGCCGCCCCCATAGCCGTTTGCATCGCTAGGGCGCTGGCTTGTTTACGGTCCAGGCCTAATGCCATAGCCCCATCAATCAATGACTCAATAAAGTAGAAGAAGTAAGCCGGCGCTGAGCCTGAAACGGCGGTCACCGCATGCATTTGCTCTTCAGTCTCGACCCACATGGCCAAACCCGAAGCTGCCATGACTTCATAAGCCAGTTGACGTTGCGCTTCAGTAATTTCTGCAGTGGCATATAAGCCCGTAGCGCCCATCTGAATCATCGCTGGCGTATTCGGCATAGCCCGTACGATAGTAGAGTAGCCTTGCAACATAGCGCTTAGACTTTCGGTCGATAAACCGGCGGCTACAGAGATGACCAATTGCTTATCAAGGACTTCAGCAAAAGCGGCAACCACAGCTTTCATCACTTGCGGTTTGACGGCTAACATCACGACATCAGCCGCTTGTACTGCCTTTTTAGCGCCTTCTACATCATTGACAGGGTCGACGCTTGGTAAGCCTTTTTCGGCCAGTTGTGCTCTGATATCAGCACTAGGATCTGAGACAGTGATATCTTGAGCATCCGTACCACGACCTAGCAAACCACTGATCAAGGCTTGGGCCATATTGCCGCCACCGATAAAGATAATCTTTTTATTTTTTAATGCACTCATAGTGTCCCCTAGCTAGTAAATATTATATCGTAAGCACTTAATACTGTCTCTTTGCCTCATCTAATGGCCTAGCTGCCAATGGATACGTTGCAAAAGTCATAGTGACTGGGGCTAACACCATAGCAGATATCATGAATATGACAGGTAACGTGTGCTCTAAAATGACGCCTAGTGTAGCACATCTTAGCCGACGGTCGTCGCCAGTGCCATTATAGCTGCCGCCACTCTTATCAGCGTATTGCGGCCTATAGCGCACCTAATTGTTAGCACGGCGCATCATGGTCCTATCTAGATCGCCTTAATTGTGCCGCAGTTGCATGACAGGATAATGATGCTGCAGCCAATTTTGCACAATAGGTGCGTAAGGGCTTTCGAGCACTACTACTTCGTTTAAGGTTAAAATAAATAGCGGTATTTCCGATGCCCTATTTATCTCAGACGCACTCTTATTAAGGTCTATGTTTAAAGTACAGAGCACCACAGACTCGCGCATAAATGCCGGTACAGCCAGTGCTTGTAGCAATTTCTTGCCAGACTTCCTACCTTTGCGCCCTGCCAGAGTGACTTTTAAGTCGCGAGGTAAGGGCTGTAATGCTATCGACCCTTGAGCCGTATTATCTTTCTCTATAGCATCTGTTAAAGCTTTTGCTAATTCGGTTAAGTGATTAAGGTGCCATTGGGGTTTTGGTGTTGTCGACAGCGTTACCGATTTTAAGGAAAAGCTGTGTGGTAGCTGACCTTTAGCGGCAACAAGTGGCCATGATTGCGTAAGTGGCGGTGCTGCTAACCAAGCGACCCAGTCAGAGCGCAGCCGCAGTAGCTGTTGTTGATAGCGGCGTATTTCATAGTAAGGTTGAGCGTTAGCATCGCTATTTTGCTGGGTTTTTCCCTTGCTGTACCAGGTTAAGCAGGTCTGGTGATCCGGATCGCTGCGAGTATATAACTCACGCACCTCATCCACCAAGCGTTTGGGCGGGGGTAAATCGTCTCTAGCCGGGCTTAACCACTGATGAATAGCCGCCGCTTGGCGCGCAGAAGGTAGCGTTAATAATAGCTCGATATCTAAAATGGCGTGCCACTGAGCTTGCCATTGATTAACATCTTGCGAGATAGCTAACTGCTGTGGCTTAATCGTTGCTAGATACAAACAGTTCTCGATATCTTGCTCCGCTTGCACTGTGACGATAGTGCTCGCCTCTTGCAGCAGCTGACTGCTACGCATAATAGCTGTGTTTGCCTGCGGAAATCTTGCTTGTAGCTGCGGCATAATCACGCTACGCAACCAGGCTCTATCATTAAACTCAGCAAAGTTAGTATGGCTTTGATTATCGCCATCATCGTGGGTCTGATTATGACCATTATCTGACAGGTTGACCGAGTCAATAACATTGGTCGGATCATCAACATAATCTAGCTCAGTACTATTGGCATAAGTAGTGATTTGCTCACGGCTTACGCTAAGCCAAGGTCGCCATAAATAAATACTCTGCTGAGCAGGCTCAATCCCCTGCGAGTACTTTTGCGTCCATGCGCGCATCCCGCCTAAACCGTGCACCCCTGCCCCATTTAACAACCGCATCAACACGGTCTCTGCTTGATCGTCGCCATGATGACCCAGTATTAAGACGTCGCCCTTATTCATCACCTGCATCATAGCGCCATAGCGAGCGTTGCGTGCGGCCTGCTCATCCTTGCCATCAATTTGAACGCTGAGAACCTGACAAGGCATGTTATGCGAATCCGCCCAGTCTTTAACTTGTTGTGCCCAATCGATATTAGCTGCTTGTAGACCATGATTCACATGAAGTAATTGCGGTGCAAAAGGCAACTGTCCCTCTAGATATAACTGCTGACATAGAGCGGCTAAACTTAAAGAATCGCGCCCACCACTACAGGCTAGCCAAACTCTACGACCAGACAGCTGCGACGCATACTCACGATAGCTTGCCAGCAGTGCGTTGATTAAGGGTTGGGTTGGGTTTCTTTGGGATTTTTCGGACATAGGAACATTAAAGAATAAGGTTTGAAGAGTATGATGCCTGATTATACTCATAATGAGCTAATCTATTTTTGAGACAACTTTATGTTTGATGCTAACAGATTTGTGTTCCTCCCCCTGTTTTTAGGGGGAGGTTAGGTGGGGGTTTTATCCAATTCACTAACCTTAACATATAGAAAAACCCTCCCCTAGCCCCTCCCTACGAGGGAGGGGGACGCCCACTTATAAGAATGCGGAAAAGGATTTAATGATAACTCACTACAATTAAGATTTAGTCTTTACCAACCAATTCTACGTCATTTGCAACCCATCTCTCATCCGCAACTTGCAATATACGCTCAATCACTGCGGGTAATTGCGTAAGCACCTCATTATTCCAGAATCTAATAACCTCAATACCTTGACTGGCTAAAAAATTACTGCGGATTCCATCATAGGCGGTATTGTCAGCATGTTGACTGCCATCTAACTCTACAACTAGTTGCCTGCTAGGACAATAAAAATCCACTATATAGTCTCCAATCGGTACCTGCTTACGAAACCTTAATGACCGACCATTAGCATCATGAAGTTGTTTATTTCTTATATTCTGCCAAAGCTTTTTTTCTGCAGTTGTCATGCTACTACGTAATAGCTTTGCTTTTTTCAAAGCTGGCCGCGTATATAAAGGCATTCGATTAGGCTGTTTCATAGCTATTGACCGACGTTATCTATATACACTTAACTATACGTAAATAATCGGGTAAAGTTTCGAGAACTTGAATAACTACGATATAGAGAAGCAATATTCAAATTTACAGAAAATTTAGAGACCAACTACATAAGGTAGCGTCTCTCCCCTTGGTCACTGCGGGCACAGCTCTTGTCTTGCGTCGCTGCAAAGCAGTGCTTTACTAATCACGACTCAGGGAGGTTAGGTGGGGGTTCATTATAATTTGCTAAATTCTACAAGGAAGCAGCATAGCCAGAATAATAAGTCACCCGATTATCCCGCAAAAATCCTGCCAACCCCAAACCATAACGTTCCGCCGTACGTACAGCAGTACTGGTGGGCGCCGACATACCGACGAGCCAGCCAACTTGTGCGCGAATAGATTTCTGTACTAGCTCGATAGACAGCCGCGAAGTCATCACTACGCACTCTAGCTCAGCTTTATGACGCAGTTGCCAACCGATCAATTTATCCAAAGCGTTATGGCGCCCGACATCTTCAAAAATTTGCAGCTCATCATTGATAACTGTAGCCGCAGCATGCACTGCGCCTGTCATCAAGTGCGCTTGCTGCTCACTGTCCATACGTTGGCGAATATTCAATAACTGGGATAATGGCGGCGGCGAGCTGATCGTTTGCTGATACTCTCTCAAGTCCGGTAAAGCCTGCGCGATGCCAGTAATACCGCACATACCGCACCCTGTCCGTCCGGCTAGCAAACGGCGTTGTGCTTGGATACGCTGATGGCAACGTTGGTTTAACACCAAGGTCACCATATAAACTTCATAATCGGCCAATTGCTCAGCCAACTCATAAGCGATCTCTGGCTCAGTCGTACAAGATACGGCATCGTTTGCCATAGTCGCCGCTTGTTCCGCATTGTCTAAATGAGTTACTTCCCAATCTAATAGATCACTAGCCTGACTAATTAAGCCTTCGCTAAATAAAAACCCAACGGCTAAATATTCCAATTGGGCAGGGCTCGCCATAAGTACAGCGTAATGAATGCCATTAATGACAATAGCTACCGCTGCCTCAACCGCTAATAGCGCTTGCTGAGACTGTATCGGCTGCGACTCACGCTGTAGCTGCGAATTGTGCTGCCGAGTCAGAGATAACGACCCTGAAGCGGCTAGCAAGTCTGTAGACAAATCTGGCGTATTCATAAATATAGGGTTGGCTAAGGTGGCAGTAGTCACTATGCTGGTGTAGCTACAGGCGCTACATTTGTGACCGGCTCCGTTAGACTGGCCGCAGTCACTCGCTCTAAAGAGACCGGAATAGACTTATACGCTGGGGTTCTAGATTTCGGCGCATGACTGTCCAAATCAATGAGCGTATTACTCTCTGGATAATAGGCGGCGACCGCATGCGCTGCGATGTCCATTTCAGTCAATATCAATGGTCCTAAGGTACGTTGCTTATCCGTACTGTCTTGGCGCGATACCATGATTTTATCGCCCACTTGCCAGCCCATCCGCGTCATTTCATCCGGGTGCATAAACAGAACGTCACGGCGACTGGTATTGCGGTAGCGGTCTTCAAACCCAAAGATAGTGGTATTAAATTGGTCATGACTGCGCACTGTGGTCAACTGCCACTGGTTGATAGCTTCTTGTCGAGCAAAATTAGTATTAGTATCAGCATTATTATTAACGTTGGCATTACGTTTGGCTGCCGATGCTGAACCCTCAGTCTGCTTTAAGGCATAAGTAATAGGATATTGCGGTACTACAAACTCCGCCTTACCGCTTTCTGTCTCCCATTGCCGTGCGCGCGCAGAGTGGTACAGATGGAAACCGCGTGGTGACTCAGCCAAGCGTTGATTGAAATTCTCAAAACCACTAATAGCCTGAGCAATATAATCGCGAGTAATACTAAAATCGGCCGCCATAGTTTGCCAAGGAATATTTTTCATCACCTCGCTATCGGCAGCAAATAAATGGGTAGCAATATCCGCAATGATTTGCGCGTCTGATTTCACCATATCACTGATAGGCGCTAGGCGACCTTGAGTAGGCACCACCTGACACATAGAGTCTTCAATCGTCGCTACCTGCGCCCCATTGTCGGTAATGAATTGCTCAGTGCGGCTTAAAGACGGCAATATCAGCGTGTCTTTACCAGGATACAGCATGCTCTCGTTCAGTTTGGTCGCCACAAATACGTTTAAGGGGTTAAGGCTTAGCGCTTGCTGGATAGCATCCGTATCAGGCGCGGCTACAGAATAATTGCCCCCAAGACTGAAAAAGGCTTTTATTTTGCCATTAATCATCGCTTTAGCGCCTTCCACCACATCGAGTCCGTCTTCACGCGGCATCGGTAGTTTAAAGGTGTGCTCTAAGCTATCAAGTAGGGCAGGTTTAGGGCGTTCATGAATGCCCATCGTGCGATCACCCTGCACGTTCGAGTGACCACGAACAGGCGACGCCCCTGCCCCCTCTACCCCAATCATACCCATCAATAACAATAGATTGGTAATCATGGCTACGTTATCTTCGCCTTGAACATGTTGAGTTATGCCCATCCCCCACGTACAAATTGTGCCTGGACTATCCGCAACCAACTTCGCTAACTCGGTAATTTTAGCGCGCTCTATACCACTCGCTTGTTCAATATCGGTCCAATTCTGTTGGCTAAGCCAGGTGATTAAAGGCTCAATATGGAGGGTATGCGTTTCAATAAACTCGCGATTAATCGCATCTTGCTCAACAAGACATTTGGCCATTCCTGCCATTAAAGCCACATCACCACCGATGCGAATTTGAATCACTTCATCAATCATCTTATCGCTTTGACCCGCCGCCATGTGGGTGGGCTTTTGCGGATTACGGAACTTAAATAAGCCCTGTTCGCGCATAGGATTGACGGAAATAATACGGCAGCCTTGCTTCTGAGCATGCGCTAACATCTCGAGCATACGCGGATGGTTGGTCGCTGGATTTTGCCCAAATAAAATAATGAGCTTAGCCTTTTCGAAATCTTCCAAAATAACCGTAGCTTTCCCAATGCCTATTTGTTTGGCCAGCATGACCGAGGTGGGTTCATGGCACATATTGGAGCAATCGGGCAAATTATTGGTGCCAAAGCTGCGTACCAAGAGTTGGAACATAAATGCGGGCTCGTTGGTGATACGTCCCGAAGTGTAAAACATAGCCTCATCGGGCGAGTCTAACTGCTGCAAATGCTTGGCGATAATTTGATAAGCTTGCTCCCAAGCGATAGGCAGATAGCGGTCTTGTTTAGCATCATAATGTAGCGGCTCAGACAAGCGACCGGCATGCTCTAACTGGTAGCCATTCCACTTCTGCAACTCACTAACGCTATGCTTGGCAAAGAACTCGGCATCCGCTCGCGTAGCCATAGTCTCACTGGCGACAACCTTAATGCCGTTTTCACACATATCGACAGTTTTATGACTTTTATGATCGGGCCAAGCACACCCAGGACAGTCAAAACCGCCTTCAGGTTGGTTACCGCGAAAGACACTCACGCTGCCGCGAGTGAGCGCATTATAGTCTTTGAGTTTTAAGGCAGAAGAGGCTAAAGCTGCCCAGCCCGCAGCAGGATGATTATAAACAGGTATTTTACGCATAGCAGATCTCGGCTTAGCAGCATAGGGGTGCTGATATCACCGCTATGTCGTCATTGTTATAGAATGGGCGTGGCTAATAAAACAGAGAGCATCCGTTTAATTAAAGCAATCGCTGTGAATTGGATAGGACTATATTAACAAGCGTATAAACTTAGCTAGACTCTTCTTTTATAGCAGCTTTGCTGGCTATCTACAATATACGATAAGCAACCAAATTCCCGGTAAGGTAATGGTTATGTCAGTATTATCTAATAGTCGTCTGACTACTTTTGTGCTCGCTTAAGATGGTCTGTACTGTGCGTAAATCAACATCTATCCCTTATTTAAAGCGATAAAAAAGGCAGGTTTGCCGTAGCACCCTACCTTTTTATTTTATTTAACTTAACTGCTAACTTAATGTTGTTAAGGGCTTAGTTTTCGCTTAAAGCCACTACCACACTGTTAAAGCACTACCACACTGTTAAAGCACTACGATGACAAGGCAACTTTGGAATCGAAACTTTTTAACCGTTGATAGCGGGCTTCAAGCAGCGTATCCGTATCTTGGTCAGTCAATTCCGCTAATTGTTCTAGTAATAGCGCTTTGAGTCGGGTTATTACCGGCTTCGCATCAATGTGCGCGCCCTCTCCTTCGGCTATCACCTGATTGACCAAACCCATTTGGTAAAGGTTATCGGCATTCAGTTTCAGCGCTTCACTAGCATCGCTAGCTTTTTCAGCTGTCTTCCAAAGGATAGACGCACAACCCTCTGGTGAAATGACGGAATAAATACTATTTTGTAGCATATTGACGCGATCTGCCACCCCTATAGCTAAAGCGCCACCCGAGCCGCCTTCACCAATGATGGTAGCGATAATAGGCGTTTTTAAACTTGAGAATACGGCGATACTTTCAGCAATAGCTTGTGCTTGACCGCGCTCTTCTGCGCCAACCCCAGGATAAGCCCCTTGAGTATCGATAAAGGTGAGCACAGGGATATTAAAGCGTTCCGCCATTTTGACCAAGCGAATCACTTTACGGTAGCCTTCAGGATTTGCCATGCCAAAGTTATGAGCAATACGCTCACGGGTACTGCGGCCACGATGTTGCCCAATAAGCATAACAGGCTGACCATCCAAACGTGCTAAACCGCCAATAATAGCTTTGTCGTCCGCATAAGCCCGGTCACCATGCAAAATATCAAACTCACTGAAAAGTTGGCTGACGTAGTCCATAAATAAAGGACGTTTGGCATGACGCGCTAATTGGACGCTTTCCCAGACTGTGCTCATAGTTAATCCTAACTTGTTACCTGATAGACGTGTAATAAATAGACGTGTGGTAAATAGACGTTTAATAAATGGCTACGCGGACTAAGCGGCTATAAATCCGTAAATAGCCTGCTTAATGCCCTATAAAAATAACCGTATATAAATAAAGCATTACAAAAGATAAGTGTGACAGTGCTGCCCACAAAAATATAAGTATACACCTGTATACTTAATTGCGCTATCACTGCTAAGTTATCACTACGTTACGTCAATTATTCTTATACAAACTAGTCTTACCCAAGTTATCTTTAGAGACTACACCCTAAACCATTGACGGGGTACTATTTCACTTAGCTCGTATATTTGCCTACTAAATTTAAGCTACTTATCGCGTCTGCTACTCTCTATACCAGCTATTCATTATCTTCCGTCACCACTTCTAATTCGACGCCCCATTTACCAAACTGGTTGACTTCATCTTTAAGGTCGGAGACCAGTAGCGGATAATCATCGCTATCGGCATCAACCGTAATCTGCCAATGCGTTTTGTCCACTAAATTTAGGTTGAGTACAGGACGCTCAAAGTCGCTGCGGCTATGATGCGCAAGGACCGCTAGACGTAAAATAAGGCAGAGATAGATTAAGCTTTCGCCACCGGCTGCCATAGTACGGGCGTAACCATCTGCTTTGAGTTTACGGCGATGATGCTGGACCAGTTGGGAGATACGCAGTTGATCCACTTGCGAAAAACCAGGTACATCAGAATGCTCGAGCAAATAGGCACTATGGCGATGGTAACCGCTATGGCTAATCGCTAAGCCAATCTCATATAAAAAAGCGGCACGCCGCAATAAATCGTCATCTTCAGTGCTGAGAGCTAACTGGGCTTGGACTTGCTCAAACAGGCAATGACTGGTCTTAACCACGCGTTTGGCTTGTTTTTTATCGACCGAATAGCGTTTGATTAACGCCTCCACACTGCGGTCACGCACATCTTCGCTAGCGAAACGGCCCAGCATGTCGTACATAACCCCTTCACGTAGAGCGCCGTCGGAATAGGTAATAGTATCAATGCCAAACACTTTCATCACAGCGCGCAATACGGCGACGCCCGCGGGAAAGACGGCTTTACGATGTTCTTTAACGCCTTCAAGTTCGATATCGTTGACATCACCGACTTTGATTAGCAGTTTCTCTAACGACTTAAGCCCTTGATAAGTAATGCGCTCTTGGTCATCTGCCCAACCTTTAGAGACCAATACGTTACGCGCTGCTTTGATGGTACCGCTTGAGCCAATCACACTGCTCCAGCCCGTCTTTTGGTAGCGACCACTAATAGCTAATATTTCTTTACGGGCAGCAGCGATGGCTTTTTCAAAAGCCTTTTCCGTAATATCACCGTCTTCAAAAAAGCTTTTAGTAAAGGCCACACAACCCATTTGTAAGCTTTCCGTCAAAATAGGGTTAAATTCTTGACCAATAATAAATTCGGTAGAGCCGCCGCCGATATCCACGACTAAGCGTTTGTCACTACTGGCATTGGTATGAGATACCCCTAGATAAATAAGCCGCGCTTCTTCGCGACCCGCGATAATCTCAATAGGTTTAGGCAATATTTCATTGGCACGGCGGATAAACTCATCAGCGTTTTTGGCCTGACGCAAAGCGTTGGTGGCGACAATACGTAGACGGTCAGCAGATACCGACTCTAGGCGACCAACAAACCGGCTTAAGCAATCGAGCCCGCGCTGTTGTGCCTCTTCACTTAGGATATTATTTTTATCTAGGCCAGCGGCTAATTGTACCTTTTCAGACATAGAGGCGACTTTGCGCACTTCCCCATGATCCAAACGGGCGATGGCTAAGTGAAAGCTGTTTGAGCCAATATCGATGGCTGCCATAAGTTCGTCATTGGCTAAAAAATTCGTCGGCATAATAGTCGTGTATTACCAAAGGTGATTGAGGAAGGACTTAATTCAGAAGATAATAATTACGCTGAGAAGCGTCTAGTTGCAGCCTGCTCATTAAAACACTATTGCTAAAAAGTGGCAAGGTTGCCCGCGCAATCGCCCGTAACAAAGTACAGGATAACACTGTGATATAACGGATTTTTAGACCTACAGCGCGTCCCATAAAAAAGGTCGACAACCCAAAAGCTATCGACCTTATCTTGAAATTACTTTGCGCCTAAACGGCTATAGGACTATTTAGCCGCCATTTCTTTAAACACAGCATCAGCTGCCGCGATAGACGTATCTAAATCTTCTGTCGTATGTTTAGACGACATAAAGCCCGCCTCATAAGCAGACGGTGCTAGATAAATACCGCGATCAAGCATGCCATGGAAGAAGGTATTAAAGGCATCCATATCACACTGAGTCACGTCATCAAAGTCTTGCGGAGTCTGCGTCGCCGCATCTTTTACAAAGAAAAAGCCCATCATACCGCCCAATTTATTGGTACGTAGGTTAATGCCGTGTTTATCAGCTGCTGCTTGGATGCCATCGATTAAGTACGCTACCTTGCCCGCCAACTCCTCATAAAAACCATCGACCGTTAAGTCTTCAAACATAGCGATACCGGCGCGCATGGCTAGAGGGTTCCCAGATAGAGTACCGGCTTGATAAACGCCGCCCATCGGTGCGATGCATTCCATGATTTCACGTTTGCCACCAAAGGCACCCACTGGTAATCCCGCGCCGATAATTTTACCAAAGCAAGTTAGATCCGGTTGAATGCCAAAGTGAGCTTGCGCACCACCCAAACCTACGCGAAAGCCCGTCATCACTTCGTCAAAAATTAATACCGCGCCGCCTTTAGTACATTCCTCACGTAGAGTATCGTGAAATTCTTGCGTTGGGATGACCATATTCATATTACCGGCGATGGGCTCTACGATAATACAAGCAATCTCTTCACCCCATTTCTCAAAGCAGTCTTTAATAGCTTGTGGGTCGTTAAAAGGCAAGGTGATGGTATGTTTAGCAAAATCTGCTGGCACGCCTTTAGAAGTAGGCTCACCGATATCGAGCATGCCCGAGCCGGCTTTCACCAATAGGCTGTCTGAATGACCATGGTAGCAGCCTTCAAATTTAACGATTTTGTCACGACCAGTATAGCCACGAGCTAGACGAATCGCGCTCATAGTCGCCTCAGTCCCTGAGCTGGTCATCCGTACCATCTCTACGCTAGGTACGATGTCGCAAATCGTATCGGCAACGGTGGTTTCAAATGGCGTTGGCGCACCAAAGCTTAAGCCATCATCCGCCGCCTTTTTCACTGCATCGATTACTTTTGGATGCGCATGACCTAAAATCATCGGTCCCCAAGAGCCCACATAATCGATATAGGCATTGTCTTCGGTATCATAAATTTTGCTACCGGCGGCTTTATGAATAAAGATAGGTGTACCACCCACCCCAGCAAAGGCACGTACCGGCGAGTTCACGCCACCTGGGATGTGTTTTTTGGCTTGCATAAAAAGTTGTTCGTTTTTAGTACTCATAGTTATGTCCATCTAGGAATTGAAGTGTTATAGAAAATTTATTTAGGAAAAAATTGCAGCAAAGAATATCAGCTAACCTTTAGAAGTGGTTGCCAATGAAAGCAAATTTAAATTATCGAAAAGTAAAATAATCAAAGTATTACCTATTATAGCCCTTATTCACCGTGACATAAATTTTGGTCACCAAATACCTATAGTCTCTTGCTAGTCTCTTGACATTATATTGACAGTCTCTTGATATCTATACGCTCTTAGTACCTAGTGTTTCCAAATAACTAGACTATCTAAATCCCGATATAGTTAGCCATTTACCTAATAACTCAGATTTGGTGAATTAAGCCACATCTATAAATTAATTATGCTATGTTAGCTTTATAACAAATATTGATTAGTAATTATAAATAATTACTTTGATTTTCTTGCTAACTAAAATGGCTTTTTAAGGAGTATGGTTATGACCAATCAAGAGGCATTAGATATTGTGCAAGCTTTAGCCGAAGGAGTAGACCCCTTTACCAATGAGCCTTTAGCGGCAGAGAGTTTGTGCCTTAACCCTGCAGTGAATACGGCGCTAACCACAGCGATTCAAGCATTAGATAATAGAATCAAGGCAGCAGCCCGTCGCGCCACCTTACCCAGTAAAGCCGGAGCACCGTGGAACGAAGAAGAGGCGCAACTGGTACTACAGGCTTATGAGTCTGGCGACAGTATCAAAGTCATTGCTGAGCGGCAGCAAAGAACCGAAGGGGCTATTCGCTCCCGTCTTGTGAAACTTGGGGTGTTAGAGTTCGCCTAGCCCTATAGACTTAAGCCTATAAATAAAATAAAGATAAAAAAGCCACTCAAACTTGGCTCGAGTGGCTTCTATTGACTACTTATATAACGCTAATACTGATTTAAGCCCGTTTATCCTACGGCTAAATCTTCCTTTTCACCTAGCTCGTAAAGCGCACCCGCACGGCCTACTATCAACGGGTCGACCGTACCCACTTGTTGTCGGTCTTTATTATCATAGGGCAGTTTATTTAACACATAACGCATGGCGTTGAGACGTGCTCGTTTTTTACAATCCGATTTGATCACAATCCAAGGCGATTCAGCAGTATCTGTATTATAGAACATAGCTTCTTTGGCGAGCGTATAGTCATCCCATTTGTCTAATGAGGCCAAATCTATCGGTGACAGTTTCCACTGCTTCAGTGGGTGGGCTTCGCGTTGGGCAAAACGGCGGCGCTGCTCATCGCGGCTGACTGAAAACCAAAACTTAATCAAATGGATGCCCGATTCTATTAAATGCTTTTCAAAGTCTGGTACTTGACGCATAAAGGTTTCGTATTCCGCTTGGCTACAAAATCCCATGACCCGCTCAACCCCTGCTCGGTTATACCAAGAGCGGTCAAACAGTACCATCTCCCCTTGGGTAGGCAAGTGCTGGATATAACGTTGAAAATACCATTGTCCCAATTCTTGCTCGGTAGGTTTCTCTAACGCTACCACTTTCGCGCCACGTGGGTTCATATGCTCCATAAAGCGCTTGATGGTACCGCCCTTCCCTGCTGCATCACGACCTTCAAAGACAATCACAACCTTTTGCCCGGTCTCTTTGACCCAACGCTGTAATTTCAACAGCTCTACCTGTAAGTGATACTTTTGCTTTTCATAGCTTTTACGCGACAGCCGGTTTTTATAAGGATAGCCACCTTCTCGCCAGTTGTCTGATAGCTCATCGTCTTTTTTGCTGCCCGTAGTGACTTGGTTCGCCAAAGCATGTTTAGCAAATAGGTTTTTTAACTTAACCAAATCATCGGGCGAGGCGTCATGAATTAACGCTTGTAATCGATCTGAAACGTCAGCGATATTGCCGGCCGCTAAGTCCTTTAATAAGACTTCATCGATCACCTCTTTAGTCTTGACCCGTGAGCCTGATTTCTTTTTTTTAGTTTCATAAGTCTCAATAGCTTTTGCATCTGTGGCATAAGCATCGGTCACTTGCTCGGTCTTTTTGGTTGTCTTAGACATTTAGAGCTCCTCAATCGCTATAGTAGGAAAATAAATAAGCAGTCATTAATACTTGTCAGGCTAAAGATTTTAGGGTTTGATTAAAAGCCTGTAGTCTGCGACGTAAAAGCGCTTAGCTTTAGATAAAAAAGCAGTTGGCTGTTAATAAAACCTCACTTAGTTCTCAATACAAACAGGCTTAGCTCTTAATGTAAACAGGCTTAGCCGATAATAATAAAACACTGGCTTTAATTGAATAGATAAATTGAATAGTTACTAAAATGTAGTAACTACAAAATAATAAAGTTGCCGCCAGACAAGGACCAAAGGTAAAAAATATTTATGAGGGATTGCCTACTTAAACTCTATTGTTAGAGCTTCGTCATCCTTATCAAGCACCGTGCGATTAGCTTAACGAAAATAAAAAATAAATCCTTATTAACTGTATGGTTTTATCTTACATTTAATTCAGGCATTTAACTATAAAATTCTTATTCTACTAGAGCTAATTCCTGTATTTTAACAAGGATAGAGTATAAACCCTTATAAATAGTAAGGTTTTATCGGTGTAAATTAATACTGTCATTAAAGCGGGATATCACGAGATAAAATCTTATATAACCTTATAATAATTATAACTTTTATATAGTTTAATATTGCCTACTCATCTCTAAAAAAAGTTTTCAATGCAAACATAGTCCATTTGCAAAAGAATCCAACTATCAGGTTATCCCTTATTTTGCTTAAAAAACCTTGTATATTATCGAGATTCAGGTATTGTTATCTCTACTACACTTTACCCTTGTAATGCAACCGCTTATCTATTTTAGATTGACCTTGCCATTCATCATTCATCCATTTTTCGTAACATAGCATAACTATAATGATACCTTTCTCTAACTATAATTCCATTGGACAGCATATATGAGTCGCATTGTACTTAGCACATCTTCTTCTGGTCTTGGTAATCTCGATATTAAAACCAATATCCAACTGATTCCTATGCGCTTGTTTGTTAATAATGTCGAATTCATTGATGGTAAGAACATTACTCAAGATCGCTTGATATCCATCATGTCAGACTCCGCTTGTTCAGCGGTACATACGTCCCCTGCGCCTGCAGAAGAAGTTGACGAAATATTAACTAACCTTTATGAGCAAGGTTATAAAGAAGTCTTTATCACCGTCACGTCTTCTGGTTTAAGTGAAAGCTATAACATCGTTAAACAAGTTGCCCAGCGCTTTCAAGACCGTATGTATGTGTACGTCTATGACACCAAAGAGCTCAATATGTGTGAGGCTATCTTGGCCTTGGAAGCAGAGCACATGATGGAACAAGGCGAAAGTATGTCGAAGATTGCTAGACGTCTCGATGAATTACGCGCCAGCCATAAACTGCTTTTTGCTATCGACACCTTATCTACGTTGATTAAGAATAAGAAACTGTCAGCCACTGCAGGTTTCTTTGCCAATATGTTCAACATTAAACCTGTGCTACAAATGACGGACGATGGCAAGCTAATCGCCATTAATAAAATCCGTAAGTTAGAACGGGCATTGGATTATATTGTGGAAGACTTTGCCGATAGTTTGCAGAGACCCAATACCTACGCTTACATCCTAACTATGGGCCGTACCGATATTGATAATTATCTAATTAATTTGATTAAACGCCGTACCGGAATACAAAACATTCCCCTATTGCCTGTCTCTAATATCTCTATGGGCAATACAGGACCTACTGGCGTTGGCTTGTGTGTGTTTGAAGGTGAGATGCCGTATGCTGCTCAGTTGTTGCGCTAGGCAAAGGTAAGCGACTCATTGCGACATTAGCGTTAGCCAATAAAAAAGGGTGCCCTAGTAATAAGGACACCCTTTTTTTATCTCTTAAGCATTAGCGCATTAAATAGCTAATCCCTTAAGCCTTTTTGACGACTGAAGATTTAAGCTTCATAGGTCCGAAGCCGTCTATTTTACAATCGATATCGTGATCATCGGGCGCATCGTGTAAGAGACGAATACTTTTTACTTTAGTGCCGACCTTGATGGGCGTAGACGAACCTTTGACTTTTAAATCTCTAATGACGGTCACCGCATCGCCATCTTGTAGCTCGTTGCCGACCGCATCACGGATGACCGTATCTGCTTCGGCGTCTGCAGTCGCGGCACTCTCTGCGGCTGTCCATTCGTGAGCACACATAGGGCACACCAATAGCGCGCCATCTTCATAAGTTAAATCAGAATCACAACTTGGGCAATTAGGTAGGCTCATTCTTATCCTCAATATCAATGTTGAATTATTGCCTATTGTACCGCAACTGGCCCAATTATGCTGCTAAGGAAGCGGTTGAAAACCTCTGC
>Ga0208015_1000558_pt1 | contig 18267 bp, 13 predicted proteins | sample 26BtaG_FD_184101 | JGI IMG/M metagenome (GOLD analysis project Ga0208015, IMG submission 184101) | Marine viral communities from Cariaco Basin, Caribbean Sea - 26B_WHOI_OMZ_CsCl (SPAdes) (version 2) | ecosystem: Environmental > Aquatic > Marine > Oceanic | place: Caribbean Sea: Cariaco Basin...
ATCTTCGATTTTTTTGTAGCGTTTACTGATATAGGTGTCCAAGGTCCCTTCATAAGTAAGAATATCCTCTTTAAATTCTCGATCACTGATGGGTTTATAAAGCTCAAATATTTTATCCAAGGCTTGCGATAAACCGCCAGTTACCAAAGTATAATGAGAGTGACCTTCAAAATCCTCAAAATAATACTTCAAGGCTTTGTTGTCTATCTGTTTCAGTTTTTGATTGGCGTCAAGAATGCCATTTCGAAGAGAGGCTACATCATCACCACTGGTCACCATATAATAAAAGATGTCTTCTTTCAACCATTTTAATCGGCCACTGATATTATCATCCATTTCTCCCTTATAATCGGGACTCAAATTGACATATGCCTTAAATATCGGATCCTCTTTTAAAAGGAAAGCATTCATAAAATTTGCCATAAGATCATGACCAACAGCAACTTTAAATTTACTGGTTTTGTAAGTTCTGTCAAGGTGAGGTATCAGTTCTGTACTTATAAACTCATAAAATCGCGCCCCGAACTCTATAGGCAGTCCTGTAACCTCATCGTGATAAGCATCATAAAAGCGGTCTTTTCCTTGGATCAACCCTACGACGATAGCTTCTGGCATCTTATCAAAGTAAGTTTGAAAAGCCACCTGACCAACAACAGGTTCAAACAGGTAGTCGCCATCAAATACCAAAATCACAGGGTATTTTAAATTGGATGAGGGATCGTAGTTATTTGGTAGCCGAATTTTTAAATCTCTAGTGGCATTTAATTTTCGGGATTCGAAACTTTCATAGATTGTTTGTGCGTTAAAAGACATAGCGCACAGCATGATGAAGAGAAAAAGTAGGGCTTTTTTCATCGTAAGTAGGTTTAAGGTTTGGGACGGTAAATATATACAAATATAGTTGATCTGTATAAATTATTCGATGAAATGCACGAATCTGCTAATTTTTATCCTTTATGGTGTAGATTTTATCTAGCAACATATCCTTGTCGATAAAATCAGAAGCTTTTAAAAGTAGGCCAGATTGATAGTTGTGTAAGGCTCTTTTTAGATTGTTTTCATTTTCATAATACATTCCTGTATAATAGGCACTGATCATTGAATCTGGAAATTCTTTTCTCGCCAATCGCGACAATTCTCTCAGGGCGTCCCGATCATCTTTCTTCATGGCAGCTGCCGCGACTGCGCGAATATCGTTCTCAACTACTTTCTTTTCAAAACCGTAAAAAAACTTGATGTCGGCATATTTCTTTTCAAGATACTTATACGGTCCTTCGGGATAGGTCAAAACCAAGTCTGTATACTCTTGTTTGTTGATGGGTTTGTACAAAGAAAAGATTTCATTTAAGGCTTTTGGAATACCCAAGCCCACTAACGAATAATGGTCGGCGTCATTAAAATTATCAAACCTGTAATGCACCTTCGGATTATCAAACGTTCCCATTTGTGCATTATGTGCAATAATGCGTTCCTTTAAGCCATCAATATCATTTTCGGCGGTGGCTACATAATAGAAGGTATCGGTTTTGATGGTGGAAAGCCGCTCTTGAACCCTAACCGTCATTTCTGGCGCCAAATCTGGACTTAACAAAATAAACGCTCTAAAAATGGGATTTTCCTTAAATAAATAATAATTGATAAAATTTGCGCTTAGATCGTGCCCCGCGACTATCCTAAATTTAGAAACATTGTATTTACTTTCAATATAAGGAATGAGCTCCATCCCTATAAATTCAAAAAAGGACGCCCCTTCATGGGCAGGAAAATAAATTTCCTTGTCATAAAAAAGATCTTTTTCACGACTGTTTCTTTGGTTGACACCAACAACGACAGCATTGGGCATCTCCCCCCAATATGCGTGATAATCTGCATTTCCTGCAAAAGGCTCAAACAGGTAATCACCATCCAAAACGATAATTAAGGGGTATTGCGATTTATCCTCCGGATTATAATTCCTCGGTAACTGAATCTTCAGTTCTCTCTTTTCCCCTAATTTTTCGGAATCAAAAGGTTGATAAATAACCTGGGCCCCCATCGAGGTACTAATGAGAAACATTAGGAGTAGCGTAATCTTGTGCATATAATTAGGGATTAATATTAGCTATGGCAAGGTAAAAAAATATTCGGATTGTTCCGCCTTGCCTTTTAAATGTTTAACAAAGACATCACTTTTCTATTTCAATTTTTGTTTAGCATTATAGATCGGTAAAAACAAAAAAGAAAGACTCCCAAGAACAATAATCATTAACGTTTGGGAAGCCCACATGATCCAACCAAAAGCGATACTTGGGTTTTCTGGAATATCAAAAATTGAAAAGGCGGCTCCAATGGCCAATGGATATACAAAAATACCACCATTAGTGGCTGCAATAGTAAAGCTACCTGCAATAAACCCTATCAATAATGCCCCAATGGACACCCCACTTAAATCATCAACCGCTAAGGTGGTGACATAAAACATCAAAACATACATAGTCCAGATAAAGAGGGTATGAAATATAAAAAGCCATTTTTGCTCCATCTTAAAAATGCTCAAAATACCTTCCAATAAACCCCGCACAAAGTTTCTTGCTTTTAAGGCGATTTTAGAGGCACTATTTTTTAGATATAAAAAAACAAGTATTGACAAAATGACGCCGATAGTTCCAATTAAGACGAGTTTCTTCGGTTGAAAAGCCGATTCCAAGAGCCCATAAATAAAATCAAATTGGATTAAAAGCGTGATGGCTACAATCCCAAGAAGTATCAACATATCGGCCATTCGTTCTGCTATAATAGTGCCAAATGCCTTCTGAAATGGGACATCCTCATAGTTTGTCAAGACGGCAGCTCTTAGCACTTCTCCAGATCTTGGAATGCCAAAATTGGCCAAATAGGCAATAAAAACAGCCATGATGCTGTTAGGAAGTTTTACGCTATAGCCCATAGGCGCCAGCAAATATTTCCATCGATAAGCTCGTGATAAATTGCTGAGCAGGCCTAAGAGCATGCCCAAACCAATCCAACCATAATTGGCCGATTTGAAATAGGGAATGATCTGATCAATAGGTAGTTTTGAAAAGGTGTACCAACCAAAAAAAGCGGCCAATAAAATCGGGAGCCCGATCCTTAATGTTCTTTTGGTCCTGGCGTTCAATTCTATTTGAGTAAGTTGGTCTCTTCATCCGGAAAAACCAATGAAGGCTTAAACGTCCTTGCCTCTTCCAATTCCATAAAAGCATAGGTAATTAAAATGAGGGTGTCTCCAACAGCGACTTTTCTTGCAGCCGCACCATTTAGAGTTATTTCTCCAGAATTTCTTGGCCCAGGGATAACATAAGTGTCCAGGCGTTCACCATTGTCATTGTTGACCACTTGTATCTTTTCGCCTTGAATAATATTGGCAGCCTCCATTAAATCCTCATCAATGGTAATGCTTCCAATATAATTTAGCTCAGCACCTGTACACTTGACACGGTGTATTTTTGATTTTACAACTTGTATTTGCATTTGGCAAAGGTAATTAATTAAGTGCTATATTGTCAATAAGTCGGATATCACCCGCAAATACGGCAATAAAAGCTCTATACGATTTAGTTTTGGTTTTTCTTCGAACGGTTTTTAAACTCACTTCATCAGCAATTGTGAAATATTCCAAAGTCAACAAGTCATGCTGAGCAAACTGTTTTTCAACCCATTCCGTTATCTTATTTACACTTTCCGTGCCAAAACGTTTTTTGGCAGCTTTTAGTGTTTTGTATATAAATGGCGCTGCCTCTCGCTGTGCTTTGCTTAAGCGTTCATTTCTTGAACTCAGGGCCAAACCGTCTTTGTCTCTAAAAATCTCGACACCTTTCACCTGAACAGGAATTTGATGCTTTTTGATCAATTCTTGAATAATTCGAAATTGCTGAAAATCCTTTTTTCCGAAGTAGGCAATATCTGGTTGAACAATTTCAAACAAACGTTTTACGACCGTCCCAACGCCGTCAAAATGACCTTTTCGAAATCGCCCTTCCATCTGATTTTCCAGTCCACTAAAATCAAAATGTTCTGATACGACCGCGTTGCCATAAATATCATCTGCCACAGGTGCATAAACGATGATATCTTTGGATAAGCTCTGCAATAATTCCAAATCCTTTTCTAAGGATCTTGGATACTTCTCCAGGTCTAGGGTGTTGTCAAATTGCGTCGGATTAACAAAAATACTGACTACCATCCGGGAGTTTTCCTCTAATCCCTTCCTGATTAACGACAAATGCCCATCATGCAATGCACCCATTGTAGGTACGAAACCAAGGGTTTGGTTTTCACGCCTCAGCCCATCTATAGCCCGTCTTAAATCTTCTTTTTTATGGCAAATTATCATTATATAACAAAACATTAACAGCGTGCAAACTTAAGATTTTACTATCAATCTGCATAAAATTTTGTACTTTTGCGTGTTTTAATTTTAATTTTTTTTAAACTCCGTGATTTATGAAAGATAAGAGGATATTGTACGTGTCTTCCGAGGTTGTACCCTATTTACCTGAAACTGAAATTTCTTCAATGTCATTTGAAGCTCCAAGAATGGTGAATAAACAAGGAGGACAAATACGGATATTCATGCCTAGGTATGGAAACATAAATGAGCGAAGACACCAATTGCATGAGGTAATTAGACTATCAGGGATCAATTTGGTCATCAATGACCTGGATATGCCATTGATTATTAAAGTGGCTTCAATTCCTAAGGAAAGAATCCAAGTGTATTTTATTGACAATGAAGAATATTTTAAGAGAAAAGCGACATTGACCGATGAAGATGGAAGTCTTTATCCTGATAACGATGAACGCGCCATATTTTTTGCCAAAGGCGTCATTGAAACGGTCAAGAAATTGAATTGGGCACCAGATATCATACATGTCAACGGATGGTTGGCCTCCCTATTACCTGTTTACCTTAAGGAATATTATAAAAACGAACCGCTGTTCTCCGACAGTAAAATTGTGACTTCCATATACAATCAAAGCTTCGAAGGCACGTTAGATATGGATATGATCAAAAAAGTGAAGTTTGACAATATCGATGAGTCTGCCATTAAAGTCTTAGAGAAACCTAATTTCATCAATATGATGAAGATTGCAATTGATTACTCTGACGCCTTGATAAAAGGGTCTTACGAGCTAGATCAGGAATTGGAAGATTATCTAGAGGCATCAAACAAACCAGTTTTGGACTATTATTCCCAGGAAGATTTTGCTGAGCCATACGCTGAATTCTATAATAACAAAGTTCTTAAATAAAAAAACACTATTCGTTTTTAAATCCACTTACCGATAGTAATGAAAAACAAAAAAATCGCCTTGAAAAACCTATTTATCCTTGCTGTATTGATGACAGCGTTCATTGCATGTGATAAGGACTTTGTATCTCTTGATTCGGATATTTCTGGTCTAAATAATTTTGATGTTGCGGAAAACAAGTATGACGTCATCGCTTATACCAACAAATTGAAACCTATTCAGACCAACAATTTACCATCCAATTTGTTTGGATATTACAAAGACTTGGTTTACGGAAATACTACTGCCAGTTTGGTGACGCAATTGTCGCCAACTACAATGGACCCAACATTTCCTGAAGAGGTCAGATTGGATTCAGTGGTCTTGACCATTCCATATTTCAGTAAATCTACAGGGATCGAGAATGAGGTCACCTCTTACAAATTGGATTCCGTTTATGGTGATGGTTTTATCAACTTTAAACTTTATGAAAATACCTATTTTTTAAGAAGTTTTGATCCAAATGCAGGATTTGATCAGCCTCAAAAATACTATTCTGACCGTTCACTATCAGCTTCAAACCAAATACCCCTGGCCTCCTTACGAGGTACAGTTTTAAAGGCCGTAGATAGTTTTAAACCGAGCAATAAAGAAATCAAACTTATAAAAGGAGAGGAGGTTACGCGTCTGGCGCCTGCATTACGTTTTAAAATGGACACCACATTTTGGAAAAATAAAATCCTTCTTAAAGAAGGTGACCCTGTATTGAGCAACGTCAATAACTTCCAAAACTATTTTAGAGGTATTTATTTTGAAGCGGAGGCGGTCAACAATGACGGCACTATGATGATGCTCAATTTTGCATCATCCAATGCCAATATCACTCTGCATTATAGCTCACCTTCTACATCAACCGCAGCTGATGCCGAGCGGGTAACTGGCACCTATAGATTAAATTTTCCAAGTTATAACCCTACTACCAGCAGTGCGACATATAATATAGTCAACTTTTTAAACAACGATTTCACATTAACTATTCCTGAAGGCAACCCAACTACTGGCGATGAGAGATTATACCTAAAAGGTGGACAAGGCTCTATGGCCGTAATAAATTTATTTGGAGGTACAGATCTCGACACCGATGAAGGCACAATGACTGCTTTTGAAGCCTTTAAAAATGATTATGTTCAAACGGACGCTTCGGGAAAATTTGTAAAAGCGAAGCGATTGATCAACGAAGCCAATTTGGTCTTCTATGTAGATCAAAGCCTTACGCAAGGTCAAGAACCCGATAGAATTTATATCTACGATGCCAAAAACAATATTCCTTTATTGGATTATAGCTTCGATTCCGCTGACAACGGCAGGATCAATCATCTTGGAAAACTGCAACATGTCAGCGACGATGAAAACTCACAAGGCGTGAAATACAAAATCAAGATTACCGAACATATTAAGAACCTCTTATTGAAGGATTCTACAAATGTCAGTTTAGGATTGGCTGTATCCACCAACGTGAATATTGAAGGTTCTGTAGCGCAGGGTTCTATACTCAACTCAGACAACAATTCAATTAAGAAATTACCTATAAGTTCGATTTTATCACCAAAGGGTACCGTGTTATTTGGAAACAACACCTCAGGTACGAATGAAAATAAAAAGTTATATTTGGAGATCTTTTATACTGAACCAAACAATTAATAATCAACCTAATACCTAATACAAGATGTGCGGAATTGTCGGTTACATAGGCCATAGAGAGGCTTATCCCATTGTTTTAAAAGGATTACAACGCTTAGAATACAGAGGCTATGACAGCGCTGGAATTGCTTTATACGACGGCAAGGATCTCAACCTATGTAAGACCAAAGGCAAGGTTGCTGACCTAAAGACGCTCTTGGAAAAAGAGATATCCACTAGCGGGAAACTTGGTATTGGGCATACGCGTTGGGCCACTCATGGTGTTCCCAATGACGTGAATTCACATCCACACTATTCCAATTCAGGCAATTTAGTGATCATTCACAACGGGATCATTGAAAATTACGATTCCTTAAAAAAAGAACTCATAAAACGTGGCTATACGTTTCAATCGGATACAGACACTGAGGTTTTGGTCAATTTGATAGAAGATGTTATGACCAATGAAAACATCAAACTCGGAAAAGCGGTGCAATTAGCTTTAAACCAGGTCATCGGTGCCTATGCTATTGCAGTCTTTGATAAAAACAAACCAAATGAGATTGTCGTAGCCAAATTAGGAAGTCCCTTGGCCATCGGTATCGGTGAAGGTGAGTTTTTTATCGCTAGTGATGCCTCTCCTTTCATAGAATTTACTGACAATGCCATCTACCTTGAAGATCATGAAATGGCCATCGTTAGGTTGGACAAAGACATTAAAATCAGAAAAATAGAAGACGACTCTCTGGTGAATCCATATATCCAAAAGCTGCAACTCAATTTGGAACAAATTGAAAAAGGAGGCTACCCTCATTTTATGCTTAAGGAGATCTACGAACAACCTTTGGCCATAAAAGATACCTATAGAGGCCGATTGTTGGCGGATGAAGGTATTATCAAAATGGCTGGCATAGAAGACAATATGAAGCGTTTTTTAAATGCCGACCGTATCATTATTGTAGCTTGTGGCACCTCTTGGCATGCGGGACTGGTTGCTGAATATATTTTTGAAGACTTGGCAAGAATACCTGTTGAAGTAGAGTATGCCTCTGAATTTAGATATAGAAATCCAGTTATTACCGAAAAGGACATAGTGATTTCAATTTCCCAATCCGGTGAAACCGCCGACACCTTGGCTGCCATCAAATTGGCAAAATCAAAAGGAGCTTTCGTATTTGGCGTTTGCAATGTCGTAGGATCATCCATAGCAAGAGAAACCGATGCTGGAGCGTATACACACGCCGGACCGGAAATTGGCGTGGCCTCAACAAAAGCATTTACGACTCAAATAACAGTTCTAACTTTAATTGCATTGCGTTTAGCGAGGGCAAAAGGAACCATGTCAAGTTCAGACTATCGCAGACATTTGCACGAATTGGAACTCATCCCTGAAAAAGTAACTGAAGCTTTAAAAGCCGACAAACATATCCAAGCTATTTCAGAATTATATAAAGATTCAAGAAACATGCTTTATTTAGGTAGAGGATATAATTTTCCGGTAGCCTTAGAAGGCGCCCTAAAGCTAAAGGAAATCTCCTATATACATGCCGAAGGCTATCCTGCAGCAGAAATGAAACATGGACCAATTGCTCTAATCGATGAGAATATGCCGGTCATCATCATCGCCACTAAAAAAGGTCATTACGATAAAGTAGTGAGTAATATCCAAGAAATCAAAGCCAGAAAAGGCAAGATTATTGGCATCGTTACCGAGGGAGACGTAAACGTCAGGGAACTCGCTGATCACGTGATTGAAGTGCCAGAAACTTTAGAGAATTTATCTCCATTGTTGACCACCATTCCTCTCCAACTTTTATCTTATCATATTGCAGTATTGTTGGGTAAAAATGTGGATCAACCACGAAATCTTGCAAAATCAGTCACAGTAGAATAATATTTTTACCGCTGTAAATTCAAAAATTTCACCTTTAAACAAGTCTAAAACCCGCATAATTGTGGGTTTTAGACATTTTAAACCTTATCAGGCAAATAGTGTTGTGCTTTCTTCCCGAATAATACTATGCACGCATAATTTTTAAAAAAAACAATTCAAAGTATCATTTTATTATTTATATTGGTATCCAAAATTAACTAATCTCCTAAAATGAAAACAATTCTTAAGATTATGATGCTGTTAAGTGTTACGCTCACTTATTCGCAAACCACAGTATCCGGAAAAATAACCGATGGAACCGGTCAACCCTTGCCTGGCGCCAATGTTATTATTGTAGGCACTTCCACTGGAACTATTTCAGACTTTGACGGAAACTACAGTTTAAGCACTTCTCAAGCACCTCCATTTTCCATTCAGGTAAGTAGTGTGGGTTTTGAATCGGTAACCAAAGAAGTGACCTCTACAACACAAGTTCTCGATTTCCAGTTACAGGAAGGCACCTCTTTGGACGAAGTGATTATTTCTGCTTCCAGAACACCAGAACGCGTTTTCGAATCGCCGGTAACCGTGGAAAGATTTGGTCTTAAGGAAATTAAAAATACGGCTTCTGCCGGGTTTTATGACGGACTGGAAAACTTAAAAGGCGTTGATGTCAACACCAACAGTTTAACGTTTAAATCCATTAACACGAGAGGTTTCGCAACTTTTGCCAATACGCGTTTTATGCAGTTGGTAGATGGAATGGACAATTCCTCACCTGCATTGAACTTTCCGATTGGAAACTTAGTGGGAATGAATGAAACCGATGTATTAAGTGTGGAGTTATTGCCAGGTGCTGCATCAGCTTTATACGGGGCGAATGCATTTAATGGTATCCTCTTCATGCAAAGTAAAAATCCTTTCGATTTTCAAGGGATCAGCGGTTATCACAAACAAGGCATCACTTCTCAGGATGCTAGTGGAGATAATACCTATAGAGATTCAGGGATAAGAATGGCCTATAAATTCAGTGATTATTTTGCCGCCAAAGTAAATTTTGGATGGTTGAAAGGAACCGATTGGACCGCTAACAACTACGATGGAAAACCTAGTGGTGGAGCCACAAGAGCCAGCATTGATTACGATGGCTATAACATTTATGGAGATGAAGTATCAACTAACATAAGAGCCGCTTCCGGAGGATTAGGAATTATTCCAGATGTCGTGGTCAGTAGAACAGGATATGAAGAACGTGATTTGACCGATTACAATGCGGAAAGTGTCAAAGCAGACTGGGGATTATATTACAGACCATGGGCCAACGATTTTGAAATTCAGTATGTTGGTAAAATTGGAACAGGTTCCACTATATATCAAGGGACCAATAGATATGCCATTACTAATTTCACGCAACAACAACATAAAATTGAACTTAAGAACGATAATTTCTTCGTAAGGGGCTATGTGGTTGCAGATAAGGCCGGTGATTCCTATGACATGGTTTTTACTGGAATCAATATTAACCGTGCGTGGAAATCAGACACACAATGGTTTGGAGAGTACATTCAAACTTATGCTGGCGCAACTTTAGGTGGCGCAACTGACGCCCAGGCACACGCCGCAGCAAGAGCAGTAGCTGAAACCGGTAGGTTTGAACCTGGGACTCCAGAATTCCAAGCAGCTTTCGACAGAATCATCAAGGATCCAGATTTTGCATCCGGTTCACAGTTTAAAGATCAATCTAAATACTATCATGCGGATGGTAACTACAACTTCAGTCACTTATGGGACGCCATCGATATCCAGGTAGGTGGATCTTACAGAAAATATGAATTGAATTCTTCTGGAACCATTTACACCGATTTTGACGGTTCTATCCCTTATTCTGAATTTGGAATTTACACACAAATGCAGAAAGAATTTGACTTAGGTGCCGAAATGAAATTGAAATTGACAGGCTCTGCACGTTACGATAAATCTGAGTTTTTCGATGGGTTCTTATCCCCAAGAATTTCTGCAGGTTTTACAGTAAACCCAAACCACAATATCAGAGCTTCGGTTCAAACCGGTTTTAGAAACCCAACTACCCAGGATTTATTTATTGGTTTAGATGCTGGTCGTGCCATTTTAGTGGGCTCGGCGCCAAGCAACTTAGATCGATACGTCAGAGATTACGATATTAGTGCTGCTGGTCAAATTGGTTTCGGACAACCTGCACAAATCACTCAAACTGGTGGTGCAGCTTATACCAATTCGTATTTGGCATCTTCAGTAACCGCTTTTGCACAATCTGAAAATCCTGCCGATTTGGAGATTGGAAATTCAGCCCTCGTGACTCCAGAAAAGATCACCACCGCCGAGGTTGGATATAGAGGTAAAATCGACAAAGTAATTGTAGATATGAGCGTTTATTATAACAAGTACCAGGACTTTATTTCTGGTGAAGTTGTTGTAGCTCCGTTTTATGGAACTGCTGGCGACAATGGATTATCCATAGCAGCTATTGCCAACGGCGACTATCAAGTTTATCAAACCTATACCAATTCCAAGGCGGATGTCAACTCTTATGGAGGCTCTATTGGTATATCAACTAAGGTTTTCGGCAATTTTGATTTAGGTGGAAGTTATACCTATACAAAACAGGATTTTGATCAGGCCGCATTCCCAGATTTCAAAACCAGTTTTAATACGCCAGAGCATAAAGCAAAAATCAATTTCGGAAACACAGACCTGTTCAAGAATTTCGGCTTTAATACGGCTTGGAGATGGAGTGACAACTACTACTGGCAAGCTACCTTCGGTGATGGTGCTATTCCAGCATACCACTCGCTTGACGCACAGATAAACTTTACCGTCCCATCCCTGAAGTCAACATTTAAGGCAGGTGCCACCAATGTCCTTGGCAAGGAATACTTTACGGCTATCGGTACAGGTTCAATCGGATCTATGTATTATGTATCATGGACTATCAACAACCTATAAAATAAAATACACAATGAAAAATATAAAATATTTACTACTGTCCGCTATCCTAGTTGCTTTTACAGCGTGTAGTGATGATGACTATGATTACAATCCGGCTCCCGAACCATTACCGGAACTAACCGCTGGTTCTGTAGACTTTTCAAAATACGTTGCGGTAGGTGCCTCTTTCTCTGCTGGATTTACAGATAATGCTCTTTTTATAGCAGGACAGGAAAACTCCTTCCCAAACATATTGGCCAAAACCTTCACGAATGTGGGCGGAACTGGATTTTCACAACCTTTGATGGGTGATAATATTGGTGGATTCTTGGTCAATGGCAATGTTGCTTCTGCGCCGAGATTGTTTTTCAATGGGTCTGCTCCGCAAGTTCTTCCGGCTACGCCAACAACCGAAATCACGAGCCATTTATCCGGTCCATTTAACAACTATGGTATTCCAGGAGCAAAAAGCTTTCATTTAGGAATTCCTGGATATGGAGCGTTAAATCCATATTTTGGACGTATGGCATCTAGCGCAACTGCAACTGTTATTGGAGATGCCGTCGCACAAAATGCGACATTCTTCACACTGTCAGAAATTGGCGGTAATGATGTCTTGGCTTATGCTACTTCTGGTGGTACCGGTGTCTATCAATTGGGCAACATGGATCCTAGTTCTTATGGTTCAAGCGATATTACAGATCCAACGGTGTTTGCCGTTTCCTTTAAAGCGGCTGTCAACGCATTGACAAGTAATGGTGCCAAGGGTGCGGTAGCGAATGTTCCTTATATCACCAACTTAGCCCACTTTACAACAGTACCACATAATCCGTTAAGTCCAACAAATCCTGCTTTTGGTCCTCAAATTCCTATGTTAAATAGCATTTTTGGGGCTTTGAACCAGATTTTCACGGCCATTGATCCGTCAAGAGTGATTGTGTTTTCAGAGACAGCCGCAAGTGCTGTGGTCATAAAAGATGAAAGCCTAACCAATATTGCGCCACAAATTGCAGGCGCTTTAAATGCTAGCCCGACCTTTCCTGCATTTATCGCACAATTTGGTTTGCCTCCTCAAGCCGCACCGTTAGTAGCCAATCTGTTAGCCTCAACTTATGGCCAAGCAAGACAAGCTACTGCCGATGATCTATTGGTTTTACCAAGTAGTAGTATCATTGGAACAGTCAATACCGCTTCTGTGGCCGCCCTAATGGCCCAAGGTCTTTCTCAAGAGTTGGCAGGACAATTTTCTGTAGAAGGCGTTACTTTGCCTTTAGCTGATAAATGGGTGCTGATCCCAAGTGAGCAAGCGGATATTAGATCGGCTACTGATCAATACAATCAAACGATTGAAACCATTGCAGCAGAATACGACTTAGCATTGGTAGATTTTAAATCGATTTTACAAACTGCGTCAACTACCGGGCTTTCAGATGGCAACTTTATTCTCACTACCGCTTTGGTGCGAGGTGGTCTGATAAGCTTAGATGGAGTGCACTTAACTTCAAGAGGTTATGCTGCGATGGCCAATGAGTTTTTAAAAGCTATTGATGCCAAATATGGCTCCAATTTTGTTGCGGCTGGTTATAAAGCTGATTTAGGAGCTTATCCAACAAATTATAGCGTGACTTTCAGATAATTCAACTTAAAAATCAAATATTAAAACACCTTTCCAAAGAAGGTGTTTTTTTTTGCTCAAAAAAGCCTGAAAAGCACTTTATATTTAGTTAAATAATCATATCTTTGCAGCGCGAAAAACAGAGTGCCCAACTCTAATGGGTAATTATGTTTTTCTATTATATTTAATTCAACATTAAACAGATAAGTAATGTCAAAAGTTACAGGTAAAGTTGCACAAATCGTTGGCCCAGTAATCGACGTAGCGTTTGAAGCGGGTTCAGAGCTTCCAAAAATCTATGATTCCTTAGAAATAAAAAGACCTGATGGTTCTTTATTGGTATTGGAAGTCCAATCTCATATTGGCGAAGATACAGTTAGAACCATTGCGATGGATTCTTCAGACGGATTAAGCAGAGGCACTGAAGTACATGCTACTGGTGCTCCAATTCAAATGCCAATTGGCGAAGATGTTTATGGACGTTTGTTTAATGTTATCGGTGATGCTATTGATGGTTTGGGTGATTTACCTAAAGCTGGCGAAGCTGGTTTACCTATTCATAGACAAGCCCCTAAATTTGAAGATCTATCAACTTCAACAGAAGTACTATTCACAGGTATCAAAGTAATCGACTTGATTGAGCCATATGCAAAAGGTGGTAAGATTGGTTTATTTGGTGGTGCCGGTGTTGGTAAAACAGTTTTGATCCAGGAGTTGATTAACAATATTGCAAAAGGTCACGGTGGACTTTCAGTATTTGCTGGAGTTGGAGAAAGAACTCGTGAAGGAAATGACCTTTTGAGAGAGATGTTGGAGTCTGGCATTATTAGATATGGTGACGACTTCATGAAGTCGATGGAAGAAGGTGGATGGGACCTATCTAAGGTTGATAAAAACATCATGAAAGAATCCAAAGCAACTTTCGTATTTGGACAAATGAACGAACCTCCTGGAGCTCGTGCTCGTGTGGCCTTATCAGGATTGACCATTGCTGAGTATTTCCGTGATGGTGCTGGTGAAGGTCAAGGAAAAGACGTATTATTCTTCGTTGATAATATTTTCCGTTTTACACAAGCCGGTTCTGAAGTATCAGCTTTATTAGGTCGTATGCCGTCTGCAGTAGGTTACCAACCAACATTGGCAACTGAAATGGGTGCCATGCAAGAGCGTATTACTTCAACAAAAAGAGGTTCTATTACATCTGTACAAGCGGTTTACGTACCTGCGGATGACTTAACAGACCCAGCACCAGCAACAACGTTTGCCCACTTGGATGCAACTACTGTATTGTCTCGTAAGATTGCTGAGTTAGGTATTTATCCTGCGGTAGATCCATTGGATTCTACTTCACGTATCCTAACTGCTGAAATTTTAGGACAAGAGCACTACACTTGCGCACAAAACGTAAAGGAATTATTGCAACGCTATAAAGAATTACAGGATATTATTGCTATCCTAGGAATGGAAGAGCTTTCTGAAGAAGATAAAATGGCTGTTGGGCGTGCAAGACGTGTACAACGTTTCCTATCACAACCGTTCCACGTAGCTGAACAGTTTACGGGGATTCCTGGAGTATTAGTTGATATTAAAGAAACGATCAAAGGATTCAACATGATCATGGAAGGTAAATTAGATCACCTACCAGAAGCAGCCTTCAACCTAAAAGGAACTATTGAAGAAGCTATCGAAGCAGGAGAGAAAATGCTTGCTGAAGCTTAAAAACAAGTTCAGAGTTATGAGTTATGAGTTCAGAGTTGACTTATAACTCATAACTCATAACTCATAACTATAAAAAATGTATTTAGAAATTGTATCCCCAGAAGCCTCATTGGTTAGTGGTCATGTTGAAAGTGTTACTGTTCCAGGTATCGAAGGCGAGTTTCAAATGTTGAACAATCACGCCGCTATTGTTTCTATCCTTGGTAAAGGCCCATTAAAGTTCAAGGGCAACGCAACTATTGCTGAAGGGCAAGAAGCTAACTTTACAAAAGAAGATGGCAATTGGGTGATGTACATTAATAGTGGTACTGTGGAAATGAAAGACAATAAAGTAATTGTATTGGTTGACTAATCACAACTCACTTCATTTAAACTAAAAAATCACGCCCGAAAGCGTGATTTTTTAGTTTTACACCCATTATATTTTAGAATTTAACCAACTCCCACGATTATCTTTTATCTTTTTGTCCAATTCCTTAGAATTTTCTTCCATCAGTTTCATATCATAGGATATATCTGTGGCAATGGTAAGTATGTTTTTATTTTGAGATCCGAAGCGCTCATAAACCACAGCAACCTCCTCTCCCACCGTAAATGTATTTAATATGGAATTGATGCTTGCGTTTCCATCAAATACAATTTCTCCTATTTGGAGAATTTTATCTCCCTTTTGTAATCCTGATTTATAGGCAGAAGATCCCATTTTAGGATTGCTCATTATTTTCTGATTTCTAACCGACGCACCAAAATCAATATCGTTTTTGGTTATAAGACTCACGCCTACCTGTTTTAAAAGTTGCTCATAATCCGGCATTCCACTTTTAAAAATGTAATTATTGAAAAAATGATCCCCAAATTCTCTTCCTGCAAACTGATTCAAACTATGATGCAAATCATCCACTGTATAGGGAATCTCAGGTTTACCATAGCCATTCCAAACAAAGGCCATGTAGTCATCTAAGTCTAGATTCTTTTCCCTTAACGATAGGTCTAGGGCCAAGGCTAACATACTTCCATAAGAATAGTAAGAGATAAAGGTATTTTCCCGGTTAGTATCATCAACCGACCTTGCGGCATCAACAAACGGCGCTTGGTAGCTCATTCCAATTGGCGTGAAGAACTGTCTCCCAGGAGAGGTCCATACGTAGTTAAAAGTTCTAACAAGTCCCTCAATATACTTTTCCTGACCCATAATTCCTGATCTTACCAAAGACAAATCATCATAATAACTGGTAAACCCTTCGGCAAACCATAAATCGCCACTCATATTAGCTCTTGAGAAATCAAAAGGTTCCAAGGATTTTGGACGGAGGCGCTCCACGTTCCATATATGGAAAAACTCATGCGCAACGGTTCCTATATTGATTTCAAGTCCTCCTTTGGATAAACTTCTTGAACTTGGAATGGACGTCGAATTTCGATGTTCCATCCCATCACCAATTGCATTCGGCATATAACAAGCCAAAAAGATATATTCGCCAAAATCAAAGCGTGGCAATTCACCAAAAACCTGCATTTGTTCTAACACTACCTTCTTAACTTTATCAAAGTAAGCATCCAATTGTTCTTCTGTAGCCGCATCGTCATGTAAAACAAAGGTTATGGTTTGGTCCTTGACCACAAATGAACGTTTTCTGAAATTTGCGATTTCCACAGGACTGTCCATAAAATATTGAAAGTCCTCTGCATAATAGGTATTATCCTGTCGGTGCTTAAGTTGGGTGGCAATTTTCCAATTTAAATCTTCCCGAACATCAAACGTCACCTCTATTTCTTGTGCTTCGAGTTCTGGAACATAGATGAAGGTTGCAGGCAAATTCAAATGGGCGTGGGTTTCGTCAATCTGTGCATAGGTTCCATCGCCGTGGTTGGCAAATAAGGTATAACTGACGTGTATGGTTCCGTCATGACCTTTAACGCTCCAGGAGTAGGGATCCGGTCGCATAACCATAAGTTCCTTTCCTTTACCATCTGTCACTTTTACGTTGTAAACGTTTTTCGCAAACTCATGCAAGGCATATCGACCGGGAGAAGAACGACTCATGGTAAAGAAGACCTCATCTGCTTTCAGATGGTTAAAAGTGGCGTTGATATTTGCTTCGTGATGGATGGTATTTTCAAATGAAATGTTATATTTTGAAGATATTTGGGCCTGAAAAAGGAAAAATGATAGAGAAAAAGTGAGGGAGAAAAGAATACGAATCATGGGTGTGAGATTTTGATTCGTAAATATACGATGATTTTAAAATTTTTAAGACCTGACAGTTTATATACTTAATATACAAAATCCTTCCGCCTTGAATTGATCTCACAGGTTTTAGAAACCTGTGGGCTCTTCGTATCTTTACGAAATGATTGCTATAAGATAATAAACAATATAGGTTTCTAAGATCTGAAAAATACATATCTTTTATCAAACAGATATCATCACTTTTTAGAATACACTACCCTTGTCACATGAAAAACGAAACCTTTACAACCGTTGCATCATTCCAATATATAACGGAAGCACAAATTATTAAAGGCCGACTGGAATCTGATGGCATTAAAGTCTTTCTCTCTGACCATCTTACACTTGATACAGATCCGTTGGTAAGTAAAGCTATTGGTGGGATCAAATTGAAAGTACTCTCCTATCAAGCCGTGGACGCCCAAAAGATTCTGAATTCCATTCATAAATATTCTTTAGATGATACAGGGAATTCCATCCGTTGTCCCAATTGCAAGAGTACTTACATTGAACTATTCTCTACCATCAAAGACCTGAAATCACTTTTTGGGTTTCTTTTTGACGTCCTGTTTTCTTCTCGCCCCTTCTATACCAAACATAAGTACAGATGTGAAATGTGTGAGACAGAATTTGATTTAAAATAAACTTGGGTATCGTTATTCACTGTTTTCAAATTAGAAAAGTGTCATCTTTTGTAACAATAACTACTTTTTGACTACCAATAAATGAAAGATAGACCCTCATGTTAGAATCATAATAACTACGAACAGTTAAAAATCATTTTAAGGTGGCAACTTTCTATCAAAAAATGGTCTAATATTTTTAAAAGGTCTTATATTTCATTATTCAACTCAAAATTATCAGACTATGATGGAGTGGTTTTCGGATTTAGAATTGTTCGCCAAATTTTATTGGGTGATTGCCCTTATTGGCTCT
>Ga0208015_1000562_pt1 | contig 18191 bp, 30 predicted proteins | sample 26BtaG_FD_184101 | JGI IMG/M metagenome (GOLD analysis project Ga0208015, IMG submission 184101) | Marine viral communities from Cariaco Basin, Caribbean Sea - 26B_WHOI_OMZ_CsCl (SPAdes) (version 2) | ecosystem: Environmental > Aquatic > Marine > Oceanic | place: Caribbean Sea: Cariaco Basin...
ATAGGAACTTCAGTTTTATTTAAATTTGACATAACCGTAACCTGATTTACTATTGCTTGTATTTGTCCTATAACTGATCCTATTCCTAATTCATTCATCAAAGGATCGCCTAAAGTTATTAGCTTTCCGTCTTTATCTTCTATCTGATTTCTATAAGTTAATTCTAATTTATACAATACATTTTCGGGATTTGTTAAAAATAATAAGCTTCCCCCGTATTGATGCATCGGGCTTTGATAAGGTGTTGCTTTTATTACGGGTTGCGTTTGTTGTTGTTGTTCCATTTTATCTTTTTTTGATTTTAGGGTATCTAATAGGAATCCCTGCTGCCTTTAGTTCTTTATTTAGCTTTGCGTGGTCGCTGTGAAAATCTTCATCAAATTTTATTATAGGGTTTGGTTTTTTTATTTTCATTTTAAAATCCAAAATCTATTCCCATTCCTGAATTTCTTCTAGTTGTTGATCTTCTTTTTTTCTTTCTTCTTTTCTTTTTCTTTGCTGTTCTTGGTTGTGAAGTATAAGTTACTCCCCCTATTACTACTGCTTTTCTTACGGTTGTATCTGTTTTTCTTTTACCTTTTCTTTTTTTAGTTTTTCTTTTCTTTGTTGTTGATCTAGGGGAATCTGCAAAAGGTCCGCCTATTCCTGATCCCATCATTCCCGCCCCTTCATATTTATCAGCGTAACCTTGTAATGCTTTTAATCCTTTTCCAAATTTAGATTTTCCCCTAGCTTTTCTTTTAAATTCTTTTGTCTTTTCTATATCTTTATGCAACAGTTCTTCTTTCTTTAATTCTTTTAATTCTTTTCTTGCTTGTGCTGCTGATAAATTTAAACTAAGCTTTCTTTTACTTTCTCTTTGTCTAGATTTTTCTGTTCTCTTTTCTAAGTGTGATTCAATTTGTGCTTTTTTCCTTTTTAGATAATCTTTATATGCCATTTTTATAACCCCTTTATTGCTAATGGTCTTAATATTACGCCCGTTGCTATTTGTCTTTTACTAGGTCTTTTGCCTTTCTTTTTATATATAACTGCTTCAACTGAAGCTAAATATTTAGGTGAAAATGTAGTTTCTAAATCAGGAATTATTTTAGTTAATTTTTTAGTTTTAGGATATTTGGGAAGTCTAGGAACTATCCCTACTATGTCTTTAGTTGTTCTTGGGGGCGGCGTTACATCCCTAGGTATTCTAGGATCCGTAGGAATTGTAGGAACTATAGGAACTGTTACAGTAGAACTAATTCCCCTAAACATTTGTCTTTGCCTTTGTCTTGTTCTAGTCTTAGTTTTAGTTCCTGTTAATTCTCTTGAAATAACATCTACTCCTGTTCTAGTTCCTGTTAATTCATCAATATCTACTATGGGCGTTACTATTGTTCCTGCTCTAGTTTTTCCTTTTGTTCTTACATCTACTTTTGTTCTTAAATCTAAACCCCCTTTTACTCTTGTAGCTGCTCTAGCCTTTACATCTAATCTAGAAATTGTTTTAGAAATATCAAAAGTTCCTGCTCTTTCATATAATCCTTTCCCCGCATAAATACTAGCAGGAACATTAGGAATAACAGGAGTAAATTCTGTTTTTGGTTTTGCTTTTTCTTTAAATTTTAATCTAGCCATTTTTTGACTAGCTGAAAATTCATCTGCCCTTCTTTTTTCTAATATATCAAATTCTTTAGAAATATCCTTCATGCCTTTTTCTATACTTTCAGTTTTCTTTCTATATTTCTTTAAAGCATCAACATCTACTAAAACAGGATCCCCGCCCCTAAATAAACTTCTTGGGGGTTTGCCTTTCTTTTTTCTAGTAACTTCAACTTTTAAACTAGGAACTTCTTTTGTAATTCTGCCTATATCTAACGCTTTAAACTTTTCCCCTTTCCTAAATCCCCTACCAAAAAAAGAAACTCCTTTTGTTCTTGTATAAATAACATCATGCACTTTTTTAGATTCCCCTACTATTCTAGAAAATAAAGTTTGCCTTCTAAATAATTTAGGTTGTTCTACAAGAAATTTAGATCTAGATTTTTTAATATCTACTAAATCTTTATATTGAAATTGTGATTTTAAAGCTGTTGTTACATCCTTTGCTTTTCCCGTAAAAACATCTGTAGTAACTAATGATACTGCTTGTTTTTTTGATACAAATGTTAAACCCCTGGATAATGTTATAAATCCTTTTTGTTTAGGTTTTCCTTTAGTAAATTTTTCTAGAACTGCTTCAAAATTTCGACTAGGCATTAAAAACCTTCTAGCCCCTGATCTTTCAACTATCCCCGCCCCAAATTGTTTTGTTAAATAGAAAACTCCTTTTCCTTTTCTTTGTAATTTATATAAACTAGATATTTCCCTGGCTTTTTCTTTAGGAAATCTTAATTCGCCTACTCCCCCTTCTTCTGTTGTAAATCTTACTATAGCATCAGTAGCAGGTTTTTTTTCTTCTACAATAATTTCTTTTATTTTTAAAGCTACTCCCTTTTCTTTCGCCCCTACTATTCTTCTTCTTTGCGTGACTAATTGTTTTGATGTATCAAAAGTTCCTGCCCCTGCTGTTCTTTCAGAAAGAAATCTTTCCCCCGCCCCAAATTTAATAAGTTCTGTTTTTGATAATCCTAAAGTTCTAGCTTCTGCCCCTGCTCTTGATGGCTCGAAAGTATAAGGATCTCTTACTCCCCTTTTCATTAAATCAGTAGGTTTAACATCTACTTTAGCTTTTAATCCTAATTCTTTCCCTATTCCTTTTCCTGTTTTTCCTAATCCCCTTAAAGTGAATAATTGAACTGCAGTTTCCCCTACAAATTGAAATGGTTTTTTTACAGCTACCCCCCCTATTTCTTTAATAGTTCTAAAAGGTTTGGTAGCCAATTCATAATGAAATTTAATAACTCCTGCCCCAAATCCCACAGGATCCTTAATTATTCTAACGGTTTCTTTAGCTGCCCCTGTTACAATTAAAGCTGTTCCTACCGCCCCTAATTTTAAGAATTTCTTAGATCTAACTGCTTCTTTTTTTTCCTGTTCTAATAATTGTGTTGTTGTAGGGGGTTGTAATTCTTTTAATTCGCTAGGGGGTTGTTCTACATAAACTTTTTTTGTTCCTATTGCCCCCGCCCCTGTAACTTTAGCCATAAATATATCTTTTCTTGCTGCTTCAATAGAAGGATCAAATAAAGGTTTTTCAATAGTTTTAGGTAGTGGTCTAGTATCTGCAGAAATAGTTCCCTGAAATTGTCTTGCTAAAACTTTTTTAGCTGTTTTATCTTCAAAAGTAGGGGCTAAATCCCTACTAGTTTCCTGGAATGTTTGTTTAGGATAATAAGGAACATCAGTAACTTTTCCTATTGCCCCTACAGGTGTTCTTGTATATTGCCAAATTACCTGAGTTCTTGACGGCGGAAGAATTGCAGGAACAATTCTAACTGATCCTTTTCCTTCAACCCATTTTCCTGTTAATCCTGCTGCCTTTTGTTCTGCTGCTAAAGCTTTTACTCTCTGCTGTTCTTTAACTATTGCTACTGCTTCTTCAGGAGTAGCCCCCCTTGAAATTGCCTTTGCTTGTGCTGCTTGTGTAGCAGAAATTCTTTTTTTCTTTGCTTCTATTCTTTGAAATGCAGGTTTAGAAACTTCCCTATAACCGCCACTTCTTAAAGGAACTCTATATCTTGCTTTCATACGGGTAGGTTTCCCTGTTCCGACAGCCATTAGTAAAAACCCCTTTTTAGAAACTCTCTTTTTAGAATTAACGGATCAATAACCATAGCTTTTATAAATGTTTAGGAAATATATAAATGTTTTGATTTAGAAAGGTTTTTATAGTTCTAAATATTTAAATTAGTATGTCTAAAGAAAGGGGAAAATCTGAATTTTCGGGTGATGTAAATTATTTAACCCGCCTAAATATTATCTGTTTTAATTGCGACGAAGCTTCTATAAATCTAGATATACATTCTTGGTTTCATTCTTTGATGGCTTTATTTAGAGAAATTTCTACAGAAATGAAAAACGGGGAAATAGAAGATTTTCAAAAGAAAGTAGAAGGAATAAATACTTTAGTAGGATCTTATTATGATAATTTAAACAAAGGAAGAATTTCAGGAGTTCCTAACGATCTATATAATGAATTACATAATTTCGAACTAGATTTAAGAAGGATATTAAAAACTTCAGGGTTACAACAAAAAATGAAAGAATCAGCGGAGTTTGCTTTGAAATAATGGTTAAAGTATTTGAAGGAACAGAAAACGAATTTTATATGGATGGTTATTTAAAAACTAATTTAGATCGGGCTAAAGAAGTAATTAAGAAAGACTGGGATATGCTTTTCTGTTATGATGGTTATGAAGGATCGGGGAAAAGTGTTAAAGCCATGCAGGATGCTTATTATTGCGATCCTACTTTAACAGTAGATCGAATTGTATTTACTCCCTACCAATTTAGAAAAGCTATAATGTCTTCTGAAAAATATCAAAGTGTAGTTTATGACGAAGCTTATACAGGATTAAGTTCTAGGGCTACCATGTCTTTAATTAATAGAACTTTAATTTCCATGTTGGCGGAAATAAGACAAAGAAATTTATTTGTATTTGTAGTAATGCCTACCTTCTTTGATCTAGATAAATATGTCGCCTTATGGCGTAGTAGGTTATTAATTCATGTTTATACGGGGGATAACTTTCAAAGGGGTTATTTCTCTTTCTATAATATAGATCGAAAGAAAGACCTATACATAAATGGAAAGAAGTATTATAACTATTCAAAACCTAAACATAACTTTAACGGAAGATTTACTAATCATTATACTGTAAATAAAGAAGAATATCTAAAAAGAAAGAAAGAGAGTTTAATAGCTAGAGAGAAAGCTAAAGAAGAAGCAGAAGTAAAAAGACAAATAGAAGATAAACTGTTCGAACGAATCATGGAATTAGATCCTAAACTTAATATAACCCATAAAACCAAAATGAATATATTAAATATGCCTTCTTCTACCTATTTTCTAAAGCTTAAACGATATGAAGAAAATAGAGAGTTTTTATAAGGAAATAACTCTAACTACAACACTACAACAATATATATAAACTTAAAAGATAAATCTAAAAAAAATAAAAAATAAAAAAAGAAACTTTATTTTTTCTGATCGGGTTGTATATCACTATATAATTTCTCTAGATTCTTATTAACCTGTTTTAATTCCTGCACTATATTAAATAATAGGTTGCACTTATGGCTATCTGCGGGTGTGTTTAGAAATTCTGTAGCAGGAAATAGTCCATTAAAGTTTGTATTATAATCTGTTACTGCTGCGGTTAATACAGGATCTTCTTTAGGTTCTTCTTTCTTTGTAACTTCTGTTTCTTGTTTTATTTGTTTCATTACGGGTTTAGTTGTCTTTGTTTCTTTCTGTTCTTCATGTGTCGGGTTTAGTTTGTCTTTTAGTTTATCTATTATTTTTTCCATACTAAATCTACATACTACTATATATATAAATGTTTCTATTATAAAAAGTAAATAATCATGTGTTTGTTTATTTGTCTATAACAGGGGGGGATTAAGTATAAGAAAAAGGGCATTAGTTATTTAGGGGGAGTTTGTTTTATTCACAGGATCGAATAATTTCTAAACATAATTCTTTTGGAACTATAGCCCTTTTTATCTTTCCTTTTATTCCCTGCGTTCCTGTTCTACTGCCCCTTCTAGCTGCTATATGGTCTTTATTCCAAAATCTGCCTATAGAAGCTACGCTAAAACTATTGCAGGGGGGGGAAGCCCAAATAACATCAGGTTTAAAAGGAATATCATTTACTTTTAAATCTAGAATATTTTTTACTAAATCAGGATTAAAATTTTCATCAATATCTACTGTAAAAGTTTTATGCCCCCTTTCTCTTGCTACTTTGCTAAAGCTTTCAGTTCCGCTAAATAATTCTAAAATCTTTAATGCTTGTTCCATCTTAAATTATAACCTGATCTTCTTCTTCTCTTTTTATCTTTAGATCCTAAAGGTCTTCCTATCTTTTTTCCTTCTAATTTTACTCTAGCTATTCCTAATTTAATTCTTTCAGAAATAAGCCCCCTTTCATAATCGGCAAATACGGAAAGCATATTAGCAAATAGTTTTCCTGATGCTGTAGTATAATCTATATTTTCTTTTAAGCTTATGATCTTAATTCCTTTGTTTGTTAATTCCTGAAGGTCCATAATTAATTCTTGTAGGGAACGCCCCCATCTATCTATCTTCCAAATTAATAATATATCATATTCTCTATTCCTTAATTTAGTTAAAACATCTTGTTTAATAGGTCTAGTTTTTCTAGTTGATTCTTGTTCTGTATAAATATCATAAGCAAAATTCATTCTTTCTGCATATTCTTGTAATTCTATAGCTTGGTTTTCAGGGTGTTGATCTATTTTGCTAGTTCTTACATATATAGCTGCTTTCATAATCTTTTAGGCAGGATACCCACACTCTTTAGGTGTGGGAGGAACGCCGTGCCTCCTTTGTGTTTTTCTGCGAGAGGTCACATTGAGTAACCTCTGGTTCGTAATCTTTCCCAAATATAACAAACATACTTCCAGATTGTCCCGTTTTGTCCGTAACATAATCACCTTTTGTATTATGTCCTTTAAATTTAACTCTACTTTTAATTAGAATAACTTTAGCATTTGGAAGAATAACATCATGGAATATCTGTGTTTCAGTAGATGCAGGAATCAACATTACACATAGCTTTCCTCGTTTTGATTCTTCAAATGCTTTTTTAATAAATGCTTCTTTTAGTTTTCTTGTATATGGGGGATTAATATAATTAGCAATTGCCCAATCTTCTTTTAATCCGTCAAATTTAGCATTTAAAGGGCATGGATCAAAATACTCCGAATATCCATCAAAAAACTCTTTCTCAATATAATCATAAATATATTGAGGAGTTTCCCAATCGTTGTTTTTTGTTCCGTTTTTTTCTGTTCTTTTCTTCATCTGAAAACCCCCGACTTTAGTCGGATTTATTTTGGGAAGGTGTTATTTTAAAATTTTGTTTCTATAATTTCTACTTTTGTATGATCCTTTAACATCTGTTCTAGTTCCTTTAGTTTATCTTTAGGAACTTTCTTTTTAACTTTAGGGTTATTCATTATCATTTCCATTAAAGCATCAAATCTTCCTACATTCTTACTTATTTTTAATATTTTTCTAGGATTATCTTCTATAGTCCATATTATCCTATTATCTGCTTTATTGATCTTAATTTCTTGTTTCCTTAATCTTTTCCATCCCCCTAAAAAAAAAGGTCTTAATCTCTTTTCTGTTTTAGTAGCTAATCCTTTAGGGGTTTTAATTTTTATTTTTATTTCCATTTATAATTCCTTAAAAAATTATAAGTTACAATTAAAGCTATAAGAGTAATTAAACCATCTGAATGATTTCCCGTATCAATTATTCCTATTATTCCCGATCCTAACATTAAAAGAAATGTTACTAATAAAGCTGTTCCTTCTCTAAATTGTATCATTTTTTCTTTTCCCCCATATATTTAAGCCATGTATAAATTATTGTTGATCCTGATAAAAAGAATAAAAGATTTCTTACTGATTTTAATACTAAAGGATATATTTTAGAAAAAGCTTCGGGTTTTAGATAATCTAGAATAGCCCATACAGTTACAGAAGAAATTAAAAAGAATAAAATCAAAGCTACGCTAAAATAAACAATAGCAAAAGAAGAAATAACCATTCCTACTTTTCTAATCTTATTCCATTTCAATTTTATTATTTCTAGCCATACCATTTTCAGAATCCTTAATCATTTTAACATAATCATCTGCTAAAGGAAGTCCATCATAAGAATATTTTAATTCATAACATCCTAAAGCTTCCATTTTTTCCATGCAATTAATTTCATCGTTTGCTACTTCATTAGCAGCATAAAGAAAAGCCCCTAATACTAACAATATAGTTATTATATATAAAAAATCTTGTTTAATTACATTTTTCCATGCTTCCCAATATTTATTCATTTTTTCCCCCATTTTTTCCAAAAAGGTAACCTTCTATATTCCGATTCTTCTTTCCATGCCTTAATTAGTCCTAAATGGCTATCTATTTGCTGTTTTAGTGTTATTAATGTATCTGAATATTCTTTATTCTGTTTAACTATCTCTAGCTTTAGTTCGTTTATTTCCTGAATAATTTTAGGGCTTTTTCTTTCTAAAGCTTGATTATCTATATAATTAATCATCTTTTGAGTAGGATCTTCTTTATTATATCCTGTAAATTCTATTCCTTCATCATAAACTTTTTTAAAAGTATCAGCATAAATTATTCTATCTTGCGGAAGTTGATCTATAATTTCTTCCCCTTTAACTTCATCTTCGTATCGATTCCATTCAACTTTATTAAAATTAGCTATTCCTTTATGTAACCTAATAACTTCTTTAAATTTCCTGATTAATTTTTTCTTAATGTTTTCTTTATGTTCTAGAATATATTTAGTAAATTCTTCTAGATTATTAGTTTCTACTAAATACCATAACTTCTTATTATCTATATCCTTTAAACTATATATTAATGTAGCTGTTACTTTATCTATAATTATTGTAATCCCTTTTTCAACTCTAAAGATATGTTTAGATCCATAATTACAAATTTTAAGTTCCATAGGAAATAAAGGTTTTTTAGGGGTATGTTCCTTAAATGATTTCTTGTTAAAAGGAATTAATAGACGATAATTATTAGGTCGCCATAAAATCTTAACACTACTCCCCTTTAAATCAACATCCATAGTGTTTTTATTTTTTCTAGTAGAAAGTGCCTTTTTAAAAATAGGTTTAGTTAATTTCTCTATTTGTTTTTTTATGTTATCATTAAGCTTCATTTTTAGTTCCACTGGAAATGTAGGGGTGGGGGTTCTATTTGTGCTTCGGGTGTGCTTTGAGTGTGCCTTTTAATGCACTTTTCGATTTTCCTATATCTTCATCTTTTTTAGCAAATATTATTATTCCTATCCATACTATAGCGGTTATTATTGCATCTATTAACGCTATAATTTTCTTCATTTATATTTCGCTACAATTTCATACAATAATCCCTTTTTTTGCTGTTCTTTGTATAAATAAGGATATACCTTTCTGTCTATTTCCCATAAAATATAATTGAATCCGTTTATATCTCTACCAAAGCAGTTTCCATTATTATTTCGATGGTTTAAGGTTATTCCTAATTCCATTAATTTACTAGCAGGAATTATTGATCCTTTAGTTATATCTTCTAGTTTCATTTTTTTAGTTCCTTAATTTTTTCTTCTAATTCATATAATCTAGTTCCTATTAGATCTATTGCTTCCCATAATCTTTCTATACTTTCTTCTGTTGTTCCCATTATTCTAACCTTTTATATTCATGAATTGAAATATATCTAACTTCTTTTCCTTCTTTATTTACTGATTTAATAGATTTTATTAGAAAATCCTGTAGATCTATATAATAGATCTTTTCATCAGGGAATAAACAATAAATAGTTTTAATATTGTATGATCTTATAGCTTCTTGTAGGTCCTTAACATTTATTCCATCCCCTACGCCACTATATCCCTGATCCTTAAACATCTTACCAAAATTAAAAAATACTTCTCTTTTAAATAGAACTAAAAGGTTTTCAGTATATCCCTTAACTATATAATATCTACTTTGATTAATCGGTTTAACATCATACCAATTAAACCCTTTTTGTTTTAAAATCTTTAATAATTTCTTTAAAGCTACTTCTACATTAGCCAAATCATAATTTTTTACTGATTCCATAATCATTCTTTTGTTTGTTTTTGTAGTTTTAAATTCCTGCTTAAACTTTCTTGAAATTCTTTTAATTCGCCTACAGTAAATTCTTTTAATAAATTAATTCTAGACATTTATATCAACTCCTTTTTTTCTGAATAATAACTTCTTTTATCGCAACTAGGGCAAATAAAGCTATACCTGCTAGTTCTTTCAAATTTTTTAGAACATCTTTTACAGAATCTTTTCGGGTATTTTAATCTTACTTTATACATACAAGAAGGGCAACAGGTATAAACCTTAATAGATTTAGTTTTCCATCTATAACCGCAGTTTTTACAATTAGCTTGTTTTTCCATACTAAATCTACATACTACTATATATATAAATGTTTCTATTTAAAGAAAAAAAAGAATTATCTTTTTGTTGCAAAAGATCTAATAACTAGTCCTAATATTATTGAAAGAACAACTATAGTTACTATTAAAGCCATCCATGTAGTTGCTATTCCTTTAGAAGCTGTTACCATGCTATCTGTAGCAGTTGTAGCTTCTGAATCTGCATAATAACCATAAGAAACATTTACTCCTTCATTAAAAGCCCCTGATCTATTATATACTGCTATTTTTCCTGTAGCAAAAGCAGTTCCATTATTTCCATCAGTTGCGTTATAATCAACCTGATCTACTAATACATAATTAGAAGTATTTGTAATTCTTAATATTGATTCTATAGGTGTATTTGCTACAGTTATTACAGAAGTATTTCCCATATTAAAAGTAGGGTTTGCTACTGTTTCATTTTCTAAATCGTTTGTATCTCTAGCTGCATCAGAAAAAGCCCCTAAAGTTAATAACCCTACTCCTAGAAGCATACCTACGGCTACAAGAACCAATACAAATGGGTATAGATCTCTATAATCCATTTTATCTTTTTACCATGATAAAATGGAGTTTATCTATTCCTTACTGCAAAGCTTCTGATAACTAGGGTTAAGATTATTGAAAGAACAACTATAGTTACTATTAAAGCCATCCATGTAGTTGCTATTCCTTTAATTGCCGTAATTGTATCGTTGATACCTTCACTAGCATCATCAGTTATTCCTGCTGTTGTGGAAAACTTTCCTAGAACTAATAATCCTACTCCTAAAATCATACCGACTAACACTAAAGTTAAAACAAAAGTGTATAAATCGCCAATTTCCATTTTTTTAGGTTTATCTCCCTGCGTTCGTTAAGAATATTGAATATTAAGTAGTATATAAATCTAACTTAATATAGCCCTTTCTTCATTCTAATAATTAATTTCTTATCTTTGAAAACTCTTTTTGTTCTTTTTTTAGTAGAACATAATTTACAACGAACCCTTTTAGTATTATTAGGTATAACTATAGAATCGCAAAAACTACATCTTACTATTTTTCTATTATCTTTCCGCTTCATTTCTGACTAACTACTATATAAAATATTGTAAAAGCAGTTATTACTAAAAACACTAAAGGATATATTAAATTTATATATCCTGCATACGCGGCTATAGATCCCAAAATAAAACTAACAAAACTACTAACTACTAAAGCTTCTGCAAATTCCCATCTTTTTAATACTAATAAGCTAACAAAGAAAAAAGCTATTATAAAGAATCCAAATAAAGTTCCTGTTGAATAATCATTAGCAGCTACTACTATATCGCCTAAATGTTCTGCTTGTGTTAATTTACTTATATTATATGTTGCGTTTTCAAATACCATTTTTAGCTACTCCTAAATATTGCTTTATATATAGCAAATCCAAATAAAACAACAACTACTAAACTTATTAATCCTGTAATCCATACGGGAATCCCAAAAACATAATTTAATCCTGCGAATCCTGACGACATAAAACTAAAGCTAGAAATTAATAATTTTAAACTATTCCATGAAGTAGAAATTAAACTGTTTAAAACTCCGAATAATCCCTGTTCTGCTTCTGCCCCTTCTACATCTTCTTGAATTTCTTCTACTTCTCTAGTTACTTCTGCTAATTTATTAAATGATTTATTGAATTGAGTAAATTTTTCATTATCCGTATAAGTAGAATCGCTATCATTAAAAATTCCTAACATAGTAACCCCGCTAACTACTATTAAAGTAAATGCTATTATTCCCCAAATATAATTCCTTATTTCTATCATTTTGCGTAATTAACCCCATAATTATAAGTTTTAATTATTAAAATAATTGCTATTGTTATAAATGAAATTGCAAATACATCTAGCCATCCAAATTCAGCTACATATTTAACTAGTGCGTTTGCCCCTGCTATTGCGGCTACAACAACTACAAATAATATTCCTTTTCCCATTTTCGCTAGTCCTTAATTAAAAAACTTATTACTAATCCCGCTATAATTGATATTACAACAAAAGTAATATTTAAAGGTGTGAATGATCCTAAAAAGAATACTATAATTAATCCTATAATTGATGATATTACAGTAGCAACAGGTCCTAAAGTTAAACCAAATCCTATAATAGTTACCATTATTCCAAAAGTCCAAAATACGCTTTCAGAAGTGCTTATTAAATTCCCTAATCTTTGAGTAACTAATCTAACCCATGTAGAAATAACAGGGCTTTCGGGGGATGCTGAACTATGAACTTCTAGAAATACTTCGCCCGTATATGCCGAAGTATCGCAGTTATAAGATCCTGTTGATCCTGAAGTTTCATCGTTACATATTTCAGTAGTTCCTGTTAAAGTTTCTTTTGTAACCCTTACCCTAACCGTAGAAGTTAATCCTAAAGGATCTTCCCATACTACATTTATAACTCCTGTTTCATTATTATAGCTATAAGTATAAGCAAAATCAGGGCTAACTCCTGCAGCAGCATAAGGATCTACTAATACCGTTAAATCACATATTCCCGAATCGCATACGAATTTCATCTGTTCGGTTGTCTTTAAAACATTATTAGATCTATCTGAAAAAATCAATCTATAATCTATACTTTCTTCTTTAACATTAAAGAAAACTCCCCCAAAATCCCCCGATTCATCCATCTGAACGGTTCGCCATACTCCTTCATCTATATATCTTCTTTGTAGTTTAACTATTAGATTAGAGAAATATCTATAAGTGTCTTTTACTCTTGTTGTTATTTCTAAATTAGAAATTCCTGTAGTTGTATTAAAATTAAATAAACTTATATTTAATGGTTGATCCATGTTTAAAGTTTCATTTACTAAATAATAACGGTGTGTAAAACCAAATTCAGAAGTGTATCTTAAATACATATCGGTATAAACAGTTGCGTTTTCAGTTAAGCATATATAATAAGTTGAATTAGCCCATCTTTCAGTAGAATTATAACCCCTTAAACCTAAATTAAGGGATTTAAAAACTGCAGGGTCATTTAACCAATAATCTATTTCTACATCTACTTTAACATCTAAAGGATCTTCAGGAGTATCTTCATAAAAACTATTTAATGTTACAGTTACATTATTATTAGCTACATCAGAACAATTTTCAAAACTTAAAGCTGTTATTGTTTGAGTATCAGCTATAGAAGTATTATAAATAAGTGTTTGATTTAATTGTCTTAATGTTAAATTCCAATTAAAATTTTTAACTAAAGGGGTTGATTCAATTATAGGAACAACTATAGCAGTTCTGAAACTAAACCTTATATTAGTTTCATTAGTTTTAGTAACAGAATATTCTGTATTGTTATATGTTAAAGCCGCTGTAATATCTGCTACTGTTTGATTATTAAAAGTTAAATTTAAAGTGAAATTTTGAATACTCCCTTCTACTATTTGTGAATTAAAAGTATTTGTATATGCATAAATTCTTGATCTATTAACTACAATATTTCTAACAGAAGTATAAGAAGTTACTGAACTATTATCATTTACTCTTATTCGCCATGAATAAACCCCATTTCCCCCTAAAGCATAACTATAATTAATATCGCTAGTTAAATTAGTATTATTATAAACTATGGTTGTAGGGGGGTTTGCGTTTTCTTCTATCCAAAATTCAACATTTAAAGGATCTGAATCATTATCACTTATTCCATTAACAGATCCATTTAAGATAATTGTATAATTAGGAGTAGTATAAAAATCTACGGGAGTATCTAAAGAAGGTGTTCCCTGTAGTTCTGTATTTAATATTCTTATTGTTGATGAATTTTGATAAAATGTTCCTGCAGAATCATTAACTATTAGCCCATAATAGATTACATTATCTTTAGAAAAATTAGGGTATGCAAATCTAATTATTAAAGAAGTTTCATTTAATAAATATTGTTCTAAAGAATAATTAACTACATCATCATTATAAAATGTTAAATTTACTGTTGCCCCTGTATCTTCTACGCTACTTATTGAAAAATTAGCCCAAATATCATCATTAGTTATATTTTTTCCGAAGGTTGAATTTATATCATAAGTATTAAAAGTTAAATTAGTAACTAACATTAATAATTCTGATGTATTTGAATAATTAGTATATGTTCCATCAGTTACCCCCACCATACTGAACCATGTATCGCCCGTTGTTAAATTTTCTTTGTCTAATACATCAACAGTTAAAGTTCCATTTGTATAACTTAATCCTGTTAATGTAAAATTACTTATATTATTTTTAAACCATTCTATAGAATAAGTTAAACTATCCCCTACATCATTATCATAAGCCATCCAAATAGTATTCAAATCAAAAGCAGTTTTATTATTTCCATCCGTGCTATTAGTTTGCGGATATCCTTCAGTAAAATAAGGGGAAGAAGGAAGGGTATATTCAATAAATAAATATTCAGTATCGCCGCCGCCGCCGCTTGAATAAAATATTCTAGAATCAATATCTACTACTCCCGCATTACTTACCTGATGGCTTCCCATAACCATAAATTTAAATTCATCCCATCCCATATTAGCATCTTGTATTCTACTTAATCCTTCAGAATTAAATGTAAAATTTAGCCATACTCCTGCAGCTATAGGTTCTAGATCTCTTGCGATATCGCTGCTATAAGTTAAATTGCCCCCTAGATATGGTGTATTATCAGTAGTATGTCCTTCAAAACTAGCAAAACATCCTGTATCTACATTTCTTACGCAGCTTGTAACAGTTACATTTCTTACTACCATATAAACAGGTATAGCTGCAGTATTGGCTTGTTCCCTATTCCACTGCCATGTAGCATTTGTAATAGTAGCCCCTGAAGGAACAGAAACTAAAGAATAATTTCTAATACTTCTATACAACCAATCACTAGCAGCGTTCCATCCGAACATTATACCTTTTCCTACTACTGCGGTAGCTGTTAAGCCATTTCTTGCGTTTTGGTATCCCCCTTCGAATCTTAATTGTTCGTTCGTAGTTGTAAAAGTTATTTCTACAGTAGTAGAATTATATCCTATTGTAAAATTTTCATTAAGAACATCCCCTTTAAATATTCTTTTTGTTTTATCTGTTAGTTTATTATGCTTAAATGTAGATATTACTTCATCATTCCTTTTAATAGGAATGTTTTTATTTAAATTCTTGCTATCTTTTAAAATAGAATAAAACCTAAAATCACTTGCATTAAAATCTATAACTTCAAAATCATGTTTCCCATCATCATAAGTTTTTTTTACAATCCATCCTTTATCTTTTAAACTTCTAGCATTATAATATTTCTTCCATCCCCCATCTTCATAAACATTAATAGGATTATCAGAAATTAATGCAGTATATTTTCCATTACCTAAATAATTAACATCAAAATTAGCCCCATATCTTTTTCCGTTAATTTCTTTTAAATACATCTTTTCATTTATTTCTACTATTTCTTTATCTTTTGTTTCTATTGTAAAAGTAGTTGTTCCGTCTTGTTCTATATTTTCATCTAAAATTAAAACTCCCTGGGGCTTAAATTCTTCACTAATAAAATCTTCTTTAAAATCATCTTTGGCAACATTCCAAATAAAAGCAAATGCCATAATAAAAGTTAGTAAAATACAAGATCCGATTATCCATTTCTTTTTATTTTTATTCATTTTTCAAATGCAGGTTTAGCAAACATAACTATTAAACCTATCCCCCCAATTACTCCTATGTAAATAGGCAAATTCATTAAAATATGATTAGTTATAGGAAACGCTGTTATGGTAGTTCCGAAAGTTGAAGCTTGGCTTAATGTTTCCCAAAAATCTGCTAAAAAAGCAGAAATTATTACTGCAAAAACAGTTATAATAAAATAGATAAACATGAATATAGGAACGCCTCCTATAAGCCATCCTGTTATAATGATCCCTATAACTAACGCAAAGAAAACTCCTAAAACAACATAATCTAATTTAGCTACTGTATTAGTTATTCCGCTTAAACCTACTAAAGCATCTGCACTTTCATTAATAGTTCCTACGCTAGTCATAGAATCTACTATAGTAGTTCCTACAAAATGAATTACAAAAAACCCTAATCCTATTCCAAAAATTACGGTTGCTAATACTAATATATCTCTTGCCCCCATATTATATTATTCCCCCTAAATCGTTATATTTCCATTTTTTCCCTTTCTTTTTTCCCATGTTAATAAGTGAGTGGGTTATCATTCTAGTAGGATTATTTTTAATCTTGTTTAATTCTCTTGTAACTTTTGAATTATTAGCCATTTTCCTAAACGCTTCGGCATCAATTAAAATGCCTTCTTCCTTTTTTATATCTTCTATTTCCCCTATCACTATTAAAGGAACATATTTAATTTTCCCATTCTTTCCTGTTCCTTTCCTTTTAGCCATTTTAATATTTTAATTTAGCTTCTTTCTTTTGTGCTGCTTGGTGTGTTGCTATAATAAATATGTAAATCATGAAATAAAAGAATAACATAAATAAGAACATACCCGACCACCATGTTATAGATCCTATTAAATTTTCCATAGCAGTAAAATTATAGTATTTAATTAATGCTATCATTCCTAAATTTAATGATGCAAAGAACGGAACTATAGAAAATAAAAATAAGAATAATCTCAAAGCGTTATGTTCTTCAGGATCTAAAGATTTAACTGCAGCTATTAATAGAAAACTAAATAATAAAGGAAGTAGAATAATTATTGCAGGAACTATTGGATTAGGATTTCTTGTAACCCCATCTAAAGTAACTTCAAAAGGAACTGCTATAAATCCCCCCGTTCCTATTGTTGTATTACATTTAAAAGAATAAAAGTGTTCGCCCCTATTTGAAAAGTTTCCTTTATCTAATTTTATATCTATATCAAAATCATTAGAAACTGTTGTTGATTCTATCTTAGCTAATTGATAGCCTGTTTTATTATAAAGTTTAAAAGAACATAATAAGCTATCCGTTATGAAAGCCCCGTTAGAATTATTAAAAATACTAAAAGTTAAATTAGAATCTACTCCCTGTTTGAATGTATTAAAATTAGGGTATTCTATAGATAAACCGTTATCAAAATTTCCTTCTAAAGCTTTTAAAGGGGTAGCTGCAACAAAGCTAAAGCTAAATATAAATAAAATTAAACTTAATAAAATAAACTTTTTCACATCTTTTTATCTCTTGCTTTTATCCTATTATTGTTCCCGCCTTACACGCTAAGGAAGCTTCCTTTAAATTTATTGCTACATCTTTAAGAACTGAAAAGTCCTTAAAAAAGTAAATGAATATTATTAAAATGATAATTGAAACGAAAGCTATTAACAAAAACGGCATCAGTTCCATTAATAAGTTTTTACTGAATAATTTCTTTTGTCTTTCATACGAATTAACCGCCCAATTAACGTCTTCTTCGCCGACATTTATATTTATATCTGATTCTGTTACATCTATATCTAAATATTGAAAGTTCTTTAATCCTGTTTGAAGAAGATAAACTATTTTTTCCCCCTTCGTTCCCATTTTATAAGGAACATTATCAGGATCTAGTCCAACATTAGCTTTTTTTAAAAAGAATCTTTTGTTTTTAGTTTTATTATCAACAAAGATTCCTGCCTTATCGTAGGTTTCAGTTATTTTTCCCTGATCGTAAATAACAACTTTAAAATCTTTATATCTTTTCCATTTAAAGTAAGCCCATAAACCTACAATAATTAATGCCCCTACAATAATTATAGCTAATATCAATATTCCGACATTTAAAACCGTTGAAGTTACTCCCGCTATTGTAGCCATTTAGTTTCGCCCCCAACCCATTAATTTTTTTAACGGGCTTCTTTGTTGTTGTCCTTCTATTCTTGTTGTGATTTCTTGTTGACTTCCTTTCCAAAATCTTTTTTCGCCTTCTTCGTATGCCCTTTTCATACAAATAAAAGATTCTGCTAAAGCAGTAAAATATATTTTATCTCTAGCTGCAGGTGTTTTAATATCGTATCTTTTTCTATTCATCATTAAATCTTTAGCTAGAGTATCGCCTAAAAAATCTACTAACAT
>Ga0208015_1000563_pt1 | contig 18155 bp, 17 predicted proteins | sample 26BtaG_FD_184101 | JGI IMG/M metagenome (GOLD analysis project Ga0208015, IMG submission 184101) | Marine viral communities from Cariaco Basin, Caribbean Sea - 26B_WHOI_OMZ_CsCl (SPAdes) (version 2) | ecosystem: Environmental > Aquatic > Marine > Oceanic | place: Caribbean Sea: Cariaco Basin...
ATTAGTTGGATTAAACTCAGTATTTTAGCAAACAACAGCCGCTGCCATAGCGGAAAAATGGTGCGTTTGCTATCATCAAGCTATAACTTTCTTTATGTGTTAATTACAGCGAGTCAGCCATGAGTTTCCAGCCAAGTTCTAATGAAAACCCAAGTATCAGCTCTAACCCAGCCGAGCGTCCAAATCGTACGGCCACCGTCGAGCGTAACACTGCCGAGACCCAAGTGACAGTTACCGTCAACCTAGACGGTACTGGTCAAGGGACTATCGATACTGGCGTGCCTTTTTTAGACCATATGCTTGATCAGATTAAGCGTCACGGTTTGTTTGATTTAGAGATTACTTGTAAAGGTGATACTTTCATCGATGATCACCACAGTGTTGAAGATACGGGCATCACGGTCGGTCAAGCGTTTGCAAAAGCGCTAGGCGATAAAAAGGGCATTCGTCGTTACGGACATTTCTACGCGCCCCTAGATGAGTCTTTGACCCGTGCTGTGGTCGATATCTCAGGCCGCCCTGGTCTGCATATGGATATTCCGTTTACCCGCTCGCACGTGGGTAATTTCGATGTGGATTTATTTAGCGAATTCTTCTATGGTTTTGTGAACCACGGCTGGATGACGGTGCATTTGGACAACCTTAAAGGTAAAAACAGCCATCACCAGATTGAAAGTACCTTTAAAGCTTTCGCACGTGCGCTACGTATGGCTTGTGAGTATGATGAGCGTGCGTTAAATACTTTACCGTCGACCAAAGAAGCGCTGTAGCCCATGACCAAAATTGCACTATTAGACTACGGGATGGGCAACCTACACTCTGCTAGCAAGGCCTTGGCAGCGGTAGGGGCAGAGGTGTCTATCACCAACGATCCAAAAGTCATCCAAGCGGCGGACAAAATCGTCTTTCCGGGTGTCGGAGCCATGCGCGACTGTATGGCCGAGATGCGTGAGCAGGGTATCGATGAGGTGGTTCGTGATGCCGTGTTCAATAAGCCCGTCATGGCGATCTGTGTGGGCATGCAGGCGCTGTTTACTGAGTCGTTAGAGAATGTCCGTACCCCTTGCTTGGATATCATCACGGGTCAAGTGAAACAGTTTGAGCCGACTTGGACCGATGAGCGCGGCGACACCATCAAGATTCCACATATGGGCTGGAATACCATCACCGATATGGACCGCAGTCATCCACTTTGGCAAGGCATTGATGATCATGCACACTTCTATTTTGTGCACAGTTATTATTGTGCGCCTGAAGACAAGTCTGTCGTTGCTGCTACCTGTGATTATGGGCAACTATTTTGTGCTAGCGTGATTAAAGACAATCTTTTTGCCACGCAGTTTCACCCGGAGAAGAGCCACGATGATGGCTTAAAGTTACTAAAAAACTTCGTTGAGTGGACGATTTAGCAAAATAGTGTGCAAGTCGTAACAAGTAGGGCAGGTTTGCGAAAGCAGGACCTGCCTTTTTTTATACCCCGTTATGTTGGTAACTGTCGTTATGAACCGCTACTATTAAAGTCGATTATTATAAAAATAGCGTCCGACAAAAAGGGGTTTACTTTGAACTTTCAGCACCTAAAAATGGGTTTGGTCTACGCCACAGGCCTCGAAAAAGATGCCTTACATATTTATGCAGGCGTCAGTATCTATTTGTTTTGCTTGCTGCTCTTACGACGCTATACCGTAAAAAATGGCGTGCTAGCTTTGCTAATTACTACGGCTATTGCACTCATGGCTGAGGTTTTAGACTTGCGTTATACCCTGATGGCAAATGATCAATTGTACTGGGCAGCTAGCCTTCACGACCTTATCAATACTTGCCTATTGCCCTATATGCTATTTGCGCTAAGTAAATGGACTACGCTGTTTCATCCAAGAGGTAGTAAAGCTTTTGTAGACTGAGGCTTTAGCCCAGTTAACATGCTGCTAGCGAATCAAAGACTCCCCTATAATTATAATTTTTATTCTTTAAAGCACGTATTTGAAACAAAGAGAACCGTATGAAACTATTCAACTTTGCCAGCTTTACCGCTATAGGTCTTCTAAGTACTAGTCTACTCGCAATGCCAGCTTTTTCAGCCAGTTTTGATTGCGGTAAAGCCAGTACCTGGATAGAAAAGACTGTCTGTAGTAATCCTGAGCTGTCACAACTTGATGAGAATATGGCAAAAAAATATAAAGCCGAGTTAGCGAGTGCTGATAATGAGGACTATAGCCAAAATCATAGAGTTATCACCAAAAATGCTCAGCGAGAATGGTTAAAGTTTCAGCGCAATACCTGTGCAAGCGCAGGCTGCCTTATTCGGGAATATAAAGAGTATCTAGGCAAAAAGAGTCTGGAGGGCGTGGTCTGGGATGATGCGGAAAGTTTAAGCAATTCAGAACTACCAAAAAAAACTGCCTTTGGTAAATTTGCCACTAGGGTAGATATATCCATGTATAACCCGGATACTCAGCGTTGGGAAGATACAGGCGAGGTAACCAATGCAGTTTCTATTCATAAAGTCTCTAAAAAACCTTATCTTGCCATCATTGAGGGCGATTTAATTTTCACTAATGCTCATTCATGCAGTCTCGATAATGAAAAAGCGATGTGGTCAGAGAACCATTGGGTATTAAACGATTATCAAGCGGGTAAGACCGTTGAGCTGCGTTTATATCCGGCAACCTCTCAAGGCAAAACTCAGCTGTTATTCAAAGATATCAGTAACAACTACCGCGATTCGCACTGCGGTATGCGTGGTTATTTTGATGGGATTGTTATGGATGCTGAATGAGGGAGAAGTGCTTTAGTGTTGGAGTATAGAGCAGGGGATAGAAATACCATGAGGATTGCTGCTCGCAATGCCATCCACGCTACAAGAATTGCGCTTTGTAGAGTGGGTTAGCGAAACGCAACCCACTCTAACTTAGCTAAAGAGTAATCAATCGACTATCTAGATTCCAATCTTTTGATATCATGGAAAAAATTATCAAAAGCGCGTATACAGCTTGGAGAGGAGGGGATAGCTACTCTACGACGATTAGGAGAAATCAAAATATGGTGCTTCTTACCTTTACGATAATGCCAACCTAATTTTAATTTATCACATACAAGAGAATTAATATTCGAATTATTACTGAATCTCATATTAGTCCCTATGCTTCTAATTCATAACAGAGACGAAAGCCAATCTTTATATACTTATATCTCCCTGTACTAGATAAAGGGGGCTTATATCTAAAGTATTTATCCCCAGAAAAGGAGGTCAAGGAATTAGAACGGATACAACTGAAGTCTCTCAACCATTCGGCGAAGAAGTGAGAATCTATAAATTTTAACTGATTTTTAATCACAAACTTTGGATTATTAAACCTCATTTTTAGAGATTGGAACTTTCCCTCCTCCATATAAGGTGGTTGGCGAGTTTGGCTTCCGTTCTCCTCAATAAATACACAGCATTCGTCACTAGAATATAACTCTTCAAGTGCTTTAGGATTCTCAGCTAAAGAAACAAACGGAGTTATTTCTTGGTATTCATCTAGACTAAGTAATCGTGCTTCGATTCCGTGTTTCTCATTAAACCAGTCAATATATTTTAGTAAGTCATGACCCGTTAATGCTACAGGTAAGCTGTCATCATCTTCAGCATTAGCTGTTTCTAAGTTATCCATGGTCTGATCATTAGCATTTGGCTGCCAGCGACGTGCTAAGTATTCATAATTTTCATATTTAAAATGTTCGAAATCTTTAATAGAAATCAAATCTGACACCATCAATACTTGTCCTGATGAGAATTCAAACTTATGAAAGTTATCAAGTAACTTATTTGAGTTTTTTAAATAATTTTTATATTCACCATCTAGATATCGTTTTAGTACCTCTCTTTCACCTGGGTACGTTTCGATTTCTCCCCCTTGCGTGTAAAAGCATTTTTCGGCTTCATGAGAGATTTTTGATCTAAAGCCTTCGTGCTCGAAATAAAACCAACGATCAAAATGATAACTATCTTCAAATTTTGGAACTTCTTTTACAGATTTTAGATAAGGTTGATGGTCAGTTTTATGTTCAAACTTATCATTACGCTGATTGCGAAAGACAAAGCTATATTCCCCATTCTCTCCTTTCAGAAAAATTAGGTTATCGTTATAAGGAATAACTTCAACCCAGCCTTGACCAATACTATCTAACCTTTGGACAAAAAAGTTAAAGAACTCATTCTCTTTTTCAGTTAGTGATGGTGCACGCTGATAAAGGCAAAGCTCAGGTATAGTGGTTTCTCGTGGAATAACAAGTTGATCGCCAACTAGATTGAGTCCGGGCTCAATGATAGACAGAAGCTCGGAGCCAATAATTAAGTCAATAAGATAGCGTGTATTACATAGTGTATATGATGGAGTGGGAACTTCACGAAAAGGGTCTTCCTTGACAAGCTTTAGCTTTGATTCAATGTTTGAGTCTAAACCAAAAGTCTTAGCGTACAACATATGGCCATCATCAAAATGCCTTTCATAATGGAAGTTATAGCCTGTGAATATTTTCTTAGGAATAGCCTTATTGCTAAAGAAAAGTCGCTCAGAAATATCTTGATAGGATAAATTTAAAATTGGATAGCCATAACCAATATATCTAGGGGTGACTAAATCTGTGAGTTTATTAAGTTGGTTTTTCGCCATAAATGGGACAATTTTGGCATAAAATTCAGACTTATAACCAGCAAAACCACCTTTGAAACCCAGTGCTTTAGCACAAGCATTTAGCTTGGTAACATGACTGATTTTTTCTCTATCTTCATAGGCTTTTTTACATGACGATGTTATCTCATCAGGAGATAAATCAGTAATAGGTATAATATGAGATTTTTTTAGTGGCAGGTAGAACGTTAGAGATTTCATAATTAAATCCTTATACGCAAAGTGATTCCTACTTGTAAAAACAAGTCATACTGAAGGATTTGAGTAAAGGTTTAACTATTTGCGAAAATAAAATTCAGAAAGAATTTTACGTGATATATTTTTGTCAGAGTGCAGTACGTATACTCTACCACAGGATTAAATATCAACCTAGGCTTAAATGCTTGAATTAATACTATTATGTTTATAATCCTGTGTCAAGAAAGCCACATAATTTTTATGCCACTAGTTTTAAAGTTCTTTCATTATAACTAAACCATCCCCCGAACCCGAGCCATAATCCCCTTACCAATTACCAAGCGTACATAGGTAATAGCAATAATTAACAGCACCGCCATTAACATTATCGCCCCAAGCGCAAAGCTTCCCCAAGGCACCGCAAAGCGCAAATCAAACCACTTCGTTATCAGCACCCACGCACCAGCACTAGCGCCCAATACAGCGATAAGCCCCGCGCTTACCCCCAATAAACCAATCTCTAAAATATTAATTTTATATAGGTCACTCGTCTGCATTCCGAGTAAGCGGAACGAAGCACTATCGCGTAATCGATCTTGCGAGGTTGATAGTAGCGAGGTGATAAGTACCATAATGCCGGTGATTAATGCCAATAAGGTAAATACTTCTACTAAGCGGCTCATCTGCGCTACGAACCCTTGTACCTGCTTAGCGATAGCACCGCCATCAATCGTAGTAATAGCTGGGAATTTACGCGCCAAATTGGTCTGAATTTGCGGTATTTCTGCAGGCTCCACTTTGGTCGTAGCAAACTGAATTTGTGGCGCATCCTCTAATACACTAGGCTCAAATAAGAAGTAAAAGAACGGACTTGGGCCTTGCTCATAGCGTTTACGGATACTGGTGATTTGTCCGACTATCTCAATCCCTTGAATGTCAAAGCGTACTTGGTCGCCTAGTCCCACGCCGAGCATATCGGCTGCCGTATCGAGTATCGACATAGGCACAGGCGCGTCAAATGGGGCAGTATCAGCAGTAGCGTTATTTTTATTGCCTACTTTATCTGTAATTGGCGCATAGAGTTGGTCAGCCTCAACCGAGGTGTCGATATACTCGGTCTCCATGACACTATCGGCGTAACTTAAGTTAAAAATACGCGTAGGGTCATCGCTACTGCCCGATTCAATCTCGTCAGCAGGCGTGCCACCAACATCGCTAACCCGAGCACGAATGACCGGATAATAAGTAATATCGGTATTAATAACGCTATCTAATTCATCATGCTGCTCGCTTTGGACATCGAGCAAGAATAGATTAGGCGCGTCTTCAGGATAAGCATTGACGAATTGGGTGGTTAAACTGTGGTTCAGTAGCGTAATCATAGTCAATACGGCGACCGATAAGGCCAATGTGACGAAAAATAGCCCCGACTGGTTGCCCTTGCGAGATAAGTTATGAATAGCCGTGCGGCCCATCCAACCAAGCTTGCCTTTGCTCGCCAACTTAGCCAGTAGCCATAACCAACCCCGTGCCAACAACCAAAAACTCCCTGCCAATACCAGCATACCACCGAGGACTTTTAACCCGTTTAGCAGCGAGCTAAATTCAAAAGCTAATAAGGCATAGGCGGCGATGACCACTAACGCATACCAAGTTAAGGGCGGATGCTGACGAATATTTTGTGCCGACTGTTGTAGCACGGCTGACGGCTTAGTATGGGTGACCGCATAGAGACTGTGTTGTACGATGAGCAAAGTAATGACTAAAGCAACAACACTAATTTTCAGCACACTTAATAGATTGATCGCTAAGCCAATATTGGGGGGCAGTACCGCCGTGAGATATTGCGCACCGACTTTCAGCATAACGAAACTAAGCAGCACGGAGCCTACACAAGCGAGCAGCGCCATACCGATAAAGACTTGATAATAGCTGCGTTTAATCGCGCTCACGGACTCCCCAAGCGCACGGCGGATGGCATTGGTACGTGCTTGCTGACTTACAAAGGCCTTCACCACACTAAGTAGGGCGACAGCCGATAGAAATAGAACGGCGATAACCAACAGCTTTAGGAACATCAACACATTGTCAGAGACTTGCGTGACCGAAGTATCTGTATTATCAGCATCGGTAAGGGTGATTTCAGGTTGGTTTTCTAATAAATTTGTCAGGTTGGTTTGTTGTGTAGCAATTTTATCAGGCTCGCCTGCCAGCTCAATACGGTAGCTTACGCGGCTGCGTTGACCCAGTAGATTGGTCGCCTCTAAATCATCGCTGCCCATCAAGACTCGAGCGCCAAAACCAAACGCAGTTAACGGACGATCGGGTTCAGCGAGCAACTCATCAGCAATGATAAAGTTAGCATCACCAATTTTAATACTATCGCCAATCTTAACGTCAAGTCCGGTCAGTACTTGGGTCTCGACCACGACCGTATTTGGTTGAAGCTGCTGCCACAGGGGTTTACCTGAGGCGAGTTCTACTTCCCCATACAGTGGATAGGCTAACGAGACGGCTTTGATGCGCGCTAATTGGGTCAGTTCATTAGTAGGTGCTGATATTGGTTTTGGTGTTACTGTTGCTGCAGGCGCGACTGATGGCGTAGAAGACGCTGCTATCAAAGTTTTGGGAGTCGCTAAGGCGGCATCGTCGTCACCAAAGTTCGCAATCATCGCATTAAACTGATAATCGTAAACGACTTCGTCAGGCTCAAAGCTTTTGACGGTCTCTAACACTGCGGCAGGCCAAGCTTGCTGGCTGGTCAAAATCAAATCACCGCCCACTAACGCGCGTTGATTGTCCGCCACATAATCACGCACCGATTGTTGAATAGAGTCTAGCGTCAGGTAAGTCGACAAAGACAACAATAGCGCCAATAAAAACAATAAAGGGTAAATCCATTGTTGCCACCAGCTGCGGCGGACTGCTTTATTGGCCAAGCCACTGTACTGTGATTCATTGTGCGCAGTAGGGGAAGGAGTAGGGGCGTTAGTATTATTATTTGGGGCAGTTACAGTCATGGCTGAGGGCACTTCACTAGTAAGAGGGTATGAACATAAAAGACAGCTAGCAGGCTAAGCTAGGGCAGCAGGACTGGGCTTAGCATTACGCTCTTCAACCAGACCATCCTGAATCACCACAACCTGATCGGCATGCTCAGTCAAAGCAGGGTCATGGGTCACCACCACCAAGGCCGTGCCCGATTGTTGCTGCAGCTCTAATAATAATGTCATCACCTGCTGCGCATTTTGCTCATCCAAGTTACCTGTTGGCTCATCAGCAAAGATAATTTTTGGTCGCGCTACCAGCGCACGGGCTAAAGCTGTACGTTGCTGCTCTCCACCCGATAGTTGATGCGGCAAGCTATTGCGACGGTGCGTTAGGCCCACTGCGGTGAGCAACTCCTCTACCCGAGCAGCGTCTGGACGACGCGCGATATCTAAAGGAAAGGCAATATTCTCGGCGACGGTCAACGTGGGCAATAAATGAAAGGACTGAAAAACAAAGCCCATATCTTGCTGGCGTTTTTGCGCTAAGTCGTCCTCAGAGAGCTGAGTTAAGTTTTGCCCATTTAGCCACACCTCGCCACTATCGGGATAGTCTAGGCCAGCGAGCAATCCCAATAACGTGGACTTACCAGAGCCGGATTTACCCATGATGACGGTAAACTCGCCCGCCTTAATATCAATATCGATGCCCTTAATAATATCGATGCGTTGCTCGCCCAACAGCACACTTTTACTCAGGTTGCTGGCATGCAGCAAAGGTTTTACCGGGGTCGGTTCAGTAGTCGAATGGGAGGTAGCAGTCATAGCAAAGTCTCAAAAATAGGCGGTTAAAATATTAGGGGCAGCAATTCATTTTTATAATAAGTCAGCAGCAATGAGCTATAGGGTTGCTAAGCCGCAGGTTGCGCTGATTTCTTCGCCACTACCTCGGTTAACACCGGTTTAAGTACCGGAATAATGTTATTCGACACAATACGCGTGTAGCCCTCTTTGGTCGGGTGGATAGCGTCATCTTGGTTAAGCTCAGCATCGGCAGCCACCCCTTCTAAAAAGAACGGAATGAACGCCACTCCAGTATCTTCAGCAATTCGCGGGTACATATCAGAAAAGGTTTTTACGTAATCGTTGCCCAAATTCTGATAAATCTGCATCCCACCCAATATCACAGTACTACCGCTCGCTTGCAGGCGCTCAATCGTGTTGCGAATATTCGACTCAATAGTATCCACTTCGATACCGCGCATAGCGTCATTTGCACCGACGGTTAAAATAGTAATGTCGGGCTTAGTCTTGAGCGCCCAATCAACGCGGTTAACCAAGCCGGTACTGGTCTCACCGCTCAGCCCTGAGTTTACAACCGTCACGTTGCTATAGCCGGCTTGTTTTAATGCGGCCTCTAATTGTGCGGGATAGCTTTCTTCTTTGGGCAGTCCTAGACCTTCGGTTAATGAGTCGCCCAATGCCAATATCGTAATAGGTTGAGCGGTCACTTCCTCACTGCTGACTATTGCAGTATCTTCAATCGCTGTAGCGGGGGCAGTTTGAGTTTCGGTTACTACTGCACTATCTGGCTGGACGTCTTCTTTCACTTCAGGCTCAGGAGCAGGTTGGCAACCGATTAATGCCATGCTGGCTAGCATAGTCATTGCTAAAGTTTTGATGATCTTCGTTGGCATTTACCGCCCCTTCTCTAAATATGGTGTGAGTATCACAAGGTTAGCGATAATCTGTCATCTCCATTGCCTTATGATTTTCTATCCATTCATAGTAGCGGTTTTAATGGAGGTTAGCTGTCTAAGATTGGTTATAAAAGTCGAGTAATAAACGTTGACCCACTATCATTTTAATCGGCAAACACATAAGCGGTTAACACATGGTCTCGCCACTCCCCATTGATTTTGAGATAAGACTTAGCAAACCCTTCTCGTACAAAGCCAAGTTTTTTTAATAGGCGCTCGCTTCTGACATTATCAGGCAGGTGATTGGCCATAATTCGATGAAGACCATAATCTTGCCGGATAAATTCAAGCGCTGTCTCTAGTACCTCAGCCATTAACCCTTGATCCTCATGGTCTTTATCAATAGAAAAACCAAGGTGGCAAGCTTGAAATACCCCAAAGATTAAATTGGTAAAATTGATGGTAGCAATAATCTGCTGCGAGTCTTTTAGCATGACCACTAAAGCGACCCCACGTTGTTGAACGCGCTCATCGATTTGCTGGTTAATACGCTGTTGAATCTCTGCAAGACTAAAATAATCGTCAGTGCGTAGCGGTTCAAAGGGGGCTAACCGAGTTTGATTTGCCCGTAAATAAGTCTGTAGAGCTTGCGCCATCTCAGCGTGACTAAAAAAGACCTGAGTGCGAGAGGTCGTAAACGCTAGGTTTGTCCCATAGTGATTCATCATATAAAGTGCTAGTCCCTAGTGAGGTGCCTGTTGCTATAAGAAGAAAGGATAACGCTAAGATAAGCTAAATATTGCTATGATAATAGGGCAAATAACAGTAGGGATAAGAGTAAGAATAATAAGGCGTAATAAGCGATAAGGGATAAGATAGAAGCGAGGGTAAATATGACTCAGTTAAAGCAGCGTTTTTTGGCAGCAAGTGTGTTGCTCTCGCTATCATTAGGCGTCTTGGCGACCCCCGAAATTGGCGAATTTGCGAGTAGTAATGTAGCAGCAACCGAAGTAGTAACGTTAAGCGTTTATGAGGACTGCGTACAAGCGTTTGATAGCCCAGGAGGGCAGTTGGCTAGCCTTAGAGAGGAGTGGTTGATTAACTCGCCAGCAGACATCGACACTATCTGTGCTTGCGCCTCCGATACGGTATTGATATCGCTAGCCAGTGAGTCATCAACAAGAGCAACAAAAGCGGCAACCCAAAAAGGTATGGCGCAATGTCTAGCCCCTTATGTGGGCCGCGCCGCTGAGACCATGTGCTTAACCGCGCGTGATAACGGCAGCAATACGATGTCGGTTGCGCAGTGCCAATGTTTTGGCGAACAAGTGGACTTAAGAGTGACCAGCCATCCGCTGAGTTTCTTTAAGTATCCTGGTAATTATGTGAAATCCGCGGGCCTATATTGCGAAAGGACGGTTCGCTAATAGCGACCGCCCTTTTTTATGCCATTTAGTAAGCCATTTGATTCAGATTAACTCAGCAAGTTGGCTTAGTTAATCATTGACCTAGCTTATCTATTGTCCTTGCGCATAAAGCTCGCAAACCACTTCTCCAATGGCTTTAATCCCATTTACTAAGGTCTTTTCATCTGCGGCAATGCTCATGCGGATACACTCATGTGCGTGGGGATAATCTTCGATATCAAGACCAGGGAAGAAATGCTCACTGGGTACGATAAGGGTGTTTTTAGCTTTTAGGCGCTCGTACAATTCGGTCGTTGAGATGGGCAAATCTTTAAACCATAACCACAAGAAAATCGCGCCTTCAGGTTTATGAATCCGCATCGGAGTCTCACCCATAGCTTCTTTCAATAAAGTCACGGCACGTTTGGCTTTTTTGGCATAAAACGGCTGGATGGTCTCATCGCACAATTGCTTAAGCGTATCGTCTTCCACTAAGGGCTTGGCGATAGCAGCACCAAAACGAGTAGGCGCTAAGTTCACTACCGCATTCATAGCACTCACGGCGCTAATCACCTCTGGGCGCGCTACGATAATACCAGTACGCACACCGGGTAAGCCGATTTTCGATAGGCTAAAGCATAGAATGGTATTGCTGTCCCATTTAAGATTGACGTCAGGATAGATGATATTGGGGAAAGGCGCACCGTAAGCGTTATCGATAATGAGCGGCACATCATACTGTTTAGCGATATCTGCTAAGGTTGCCATCTCTTCATCTGTCAGCACGTTACCGGTAGGATTGGTCGGACGAGAGCAGCAAATAGCCCCGATACGGCCTTCTTTTAAATCCGCTAAGTCACGCAACGCCTCAAAATCGACGCTGTATTTATAAAATCCGTCTTCCCCTTCATGGGTCACTTCTTCTATATGCGGTTTGATGGCTACGAAGTGTTTACCATCGATTTGTACATCGCTATAGCCGATATACTCTGGCGCTAATGGCAATAAGATAGATTTATTGACGGACTCTTGAGTGTCGTTATTGTCAGCAGTCTCGTCAGCAAAGGCACCACCAAATAAATTGAACAGATAAAAGAAGGCGTTTTGCGAGCCATTGGTCAGCGCGATATTATCGCTAGTTAGATTCCAGTCGTAATGACGATTAAAGAAATCTACTAAGGCTGCGATAAAGCCACTATCCCCTTGCGGGTTCGAGTAATTCACCATGCTATCTAAGGCGCCACTGTCAAAGCCGTCGCTACCTAACGCCTGATAAGTCGCCAAAAAGATTTCATTGACCGCATCAATACGCGCCGGATTGCCACCGCCAAGCATATTGACCGGTTCTGGGCTTTTTAGCGCATCGCCTAAGTCATCCATAAGCTGGGAGATACCGGTGGTTTCAGTAAATTGCTGACCAAATTTCGAAAACTTCATAGGGTGTCCTTTATTCTTATCGAAGCAAAAGATTTTAATGATGGCAGCAGTATAGCAAACCTAGTTTCGATAAATGAGGGCTCAGCAATAAATCACAGGCTTTTTAGTGAAAAGTTTCTAGTGAAAAACTGCTAAAGCCCTAGTTTCTAGAGCTCTAGTTTTCTATAGTCTTAGGTCACTAGCTTATTGAGCAGGTTTGCCATCGATCATAATAGGTCGGCTGGCAAGCCAAGCTACCCCCACGTTAATCACCATTAAGATTAAAATTAACAGTAGGGGCGTATCCCAATTGCCCGCACGCTCATGCAGCCAACCCGTCATTACCGGCCCTAAAAAGGCAATGAGATAGGCGATGGTCTGTACCATACCGGACAATTTACTGGCTTGATGCGGCGTATAAGTACGTAAGGAAAACAGCATAATCGACATGGTAAAAATACCCGCACAACCAAGCCCCATACTGCCGGACCATAGCCAAGCTAGCGAGTTAGGCAGATAAGCAATACCCACGGCGCCGATGACGTTAAAAGAGGCGGCGGCTACCGCTACTTTTTGAATAGCTACTCCACGGCGAATGAGCCAGGTCATACTAATAATAGCGGCAGGCCCCATCAACTGGAATACAGACGCCATTTGCCCAGCAGTGACTTGGTCGAGCCCTTTATCTGCCCAAATTGAGGGTAGGAAGCTCGCTACGGTATAAAACATGAGCGATTGTAAGCCCATAAAGACCGCCAACTGCCAAGCTAAAGCAGAGCGCCAAATCGAGGTGTCTTCATCGACTGTGGTGTCTAAAGTGTTGGGTAGACGATGCGACGAGCCCAATTTGACCCGTAAAAGTATCCAAAAAATAATAGCGAATACGCCTAAAATAGCCCAACCACCGAGCGCCAACTGCCAGCCAAAGGTGGTCGTTAAGGGATAAATCACGCCCGCGACCATGCCCGCCACTACGGTCATCGTTAGGCTGAACAAACCGGTAATTAACGGAATATTATTCGGGGTACGCTGTTTGATAATCGGTGCCGCTAAGGTATTCGCAAAGCCAATAGCCAGCGACAGCATCATAGTGCCGATGAGAAATCCGGTCCAAGTATCCCAGACTGAGCGCAGGACAATGCCTGAGGTCAGCAGCGCAATCATAGCAATGAGCGTGTTTTCTAGCCCAAAGCGTTTGCCTATAGAGGGGGAAATAAGCGCCCCTAAAGCAAACATCAGCATAGGAATAGCACCGAGCCAACCAATTTGCACTTCAGATATTTGTAGCGAGTCTTGGATGACAGGAGCAATAGAGCCTAACGCTACGATAGGGGAGCGCATATTGGCAGACAACAGCATGATGGCAATTAATACTAGCCAAAAGGTAGAGCGCGGCGTTTGCGTCCGCAAAGAAGGCGTGGTCGCCTTAGGAGAAGGTGTAGATGAAGATAGAGACATAGCAATCACTATAGATAAATATCGCGTCAGTTCAGACAGAGCTAAAGGCAGCGATTAGCCGAGAGCTCGCCGTACGGTGACACTTTTGGTTTCAGTAAAAAGCCACCCCTTAGACGGTGATGGCTTAGATAGTTTTTCAAGAAAGAGGTCTTACTAAGATAACGCTTGAATTTTTTTATTTGCTTCCGTGGCTTGCCGCATGGCGACTAAGGGGAGGGCGGGGATGGATATAAGGTCATTAATAGGGTAAAGCTATTTAGAAGTTACTAATTTTGCAATAACTATACGTTGAGGCTGCTAGTAGCCAGCAGGCGACTCATCGTATAGTTTATTCACTTGGGCTACCTGTAGGACGATTGCCCTAACAGTGCTAAGTAGTAATAAAGTGGTCTACTTAATTTTTATAGACAGCTCTTTTATAGCATTAAACGACCGATTTGCCCAGCTGTTTTGCTTTTTCAGCATTGTATTCGGCTTTTTGGCTGTCGGTACTGTTATCACACTGGTTTGGGTCATCGCCACAGAACTGGCAGAGCTCATCGCCCATCAAGTTGGCTACGCGTCCACAAGAGCCCCGTAGCGGCTCTTTTTTGACCATAAAGCCAATGCCCATAAATAAAAAGAACAGGACAAACACCCCAAAGGTAATAGCAAACATAGGAATAAGTTGGGTAAGCATAAGGGCACCTCATCGCTAAAATAGCGCTAGAAAATAACAGCAGAGACTAAAATAACTAGCAAAAATCTGACTGACTCCAGTCGCTGCGATGCTCTTATTATAGCAAATCCCACCTAACATCACATGCAGCAGTAAGTAACTTGCCAGCGTTAATAACCACTACTTGCTAGCTTTAGTACCGCGAAAGGTTTGCATAGCAGGCGTTTCTACCACTTCCCAATCATCTAGGGTTTTAGCGGCTTCGGTAGTAGGCAGGCGGGATACGACAAAAAGAGCCGCAATATCTTGCTCAGTCGCAACTTTTAGTGCTTGCTCATAAGGCATAGCGGTCAAGGCCGTCGCCCAAGCATCGGCTAGAGCGACTGAGTCAGCCGCTACTGTTACTGAAGGCACACCGTTTACGACCGGCACCCCTTTAATAGGATCGATAGTATGGCTATAGCTGACGCCATTAAATATCACATGATTGCGGTAATTACCGGAAGTGGCGATATGCATCCGGTCTTGCTGCTTAGACGTCCGCGAAGGTTGGCGAATGACCGAGATAGGTTTGCGGCTGTTGACGGTACTGTCAGAGAGCGGGGCATCGATAGCGATTTGCCAAGGCTTACTTTGCTCATTGACACCAGAAGTCGCGACTTCCCCGCCAATCTCTACCATATAGTTATTAATTTGATACTCTCTAGCGAGGACATCGGCGATGGCGTCGACGCCGTAGCCTTTGGCAATAGCAGAGAAGTCCAATGCCACGCCTGGCTTAGTTTTACTTAAGGAGTCACCGCTTAGCTGAACGCTATCAAAATCGATTAGGGTTTTAGCCTTGGCGATATCGGCTTCTGACGGTGGGCTTTGCAATTTATCAACGCTCAGTTTGCCCCCAAATCCCCAAGTTTCTATTAGCGGCATCACCGTCGGGTCAAAGGCGCCTTGCGACGCTTCATAGACTGCCTTTGACATACTTAATACGCTAGTAAAATCAGGGTCTAAGGGTAGAGCGTGACCAGGGGGCAGCAGATTAAATTTAGTAATTAATGAGTTGTCTTGATAAGTCGACATGCTGTCATTGATTTGTATTAATCGCTCATCTACCTTTGCCTGAATGGTCTCAGCATCGATCTCGGTACTTTGGTCATAGCGGATATGGTAGCTTGTGCCCATAGTTTCTCCCTCAATATAACCATATTGCGGAGATTGCTGGCAGGCACTCAGGGTAAGTAAAATCAGACCACAGAAACTGGCCGTGATACCGATTTGAGACAGCGTTTTCATAATAATCCTATCGAGACTTGGGGAGCAAAACAGTGCGGTAAAAAGGGTATAAATCAGGCACTATAAAAAACGTACTATAAAAAAAAGAGCATCGTTAGCGATACCCTTTTGCTATTTTAACAAATTAAAGCTTATAAGTTGTGACCCAGTCTATCAATCACTATTTGACAGTCGCTTGGCGAATCATAGTATAGACCTTAGCAGGCGACACTTTATTAATAGTCAGCGCCATTTTTTCTTTCGCCCCTGCAGCGACGATATATTCTTCACCTTTACCTAAGGCTTTCGCGACTTGTTTAGCACACGCCTTAGCCGTCATACCTTGGCTAGTGGTGTCGTCCATCGTCCCTTGAATAGAACCGTCACCCGTTAGCGCATTAATTGAAACATTGGTCTGAATAAAGCCAGGGAAGATCGTGGCGACTTCAATCCCTTGGTCATACAATTCCGCGCGTAAGCTGTTTGCCCATAAATGCAGAGCCGCTTTCGCCGCACTATAAGCACCGCGATATTGCGTTCCCAACAGACCCGCAACACTCGAGACCATGACGATTTTACCACCGCCCTGTGCCAACATCGCAGGTAAGACCAAGCGGGTTAGGCGAGTCTGCGCAAAATAATCCACTTCCATTAATTGGCGTTCGACTTCTTCTGTAGTTTCCATAATGAGCGAGCGCTGACTAATCCCAGCGTTATTAATTAACCAATCGATACGACCGGCTTGCGCTCTAGCGCTTTGATAAGCCGCTTTCGCTTGCTCAGCGTCACTAATGTCAAAAGGGACCACCATATGACGTTTGGGTTTTTTACAGCGTTTGCGCACCGCTTCTAATTTATCTTCGTTACGCCCACTTAAAATGACCACCGCGCCGCGCTTAGCAAATTCTATAGCCAGTGCCTCACCGATACCACTAGAAGCACCAGTTACCCAAATGACGAGATCTTTATATTTGGTTTTCATAAGAATCCTTTCTTGTTTGATTAAATAGGTGGAATAGCCACCATAAAAAAAGAGCACCCCTAGGATGCCCTTTTTCATTACTAATGCAAATACTAATAATGTTGCTTAGCGGCTAAATACTTTTAACCAGCTTACGTTTTTAACTACCAAACGCTCTTAACCACCAAAGTCATCCAGTAAGATGTTTTCATCTTCCACACCTAGATTGTGTAGCATGTCGATGACCGCGGCATTCATTACCGGTGGCCCACACATGTAGTATTCACAATCTTCAGGGTTTGGATGGTTTTTGAGATACTCTTCCAGCAAGACATTATGGATAAAGCCTGTGTAGCCATCCCAGTTGTCTTCATCCGTGGGATCAGATAGCGCCACATGCCATTCAAAGTTATCAAACTCTGCAGCGAGTTGGTCGTAATCTTCTACGTAGAACATCTCACGCACAGAGCGCGCACCATACCAAAAGCTAATCTTACGCTTTGAGCTTAGGCGTTTCAGCTGATCGAAGATGTGCGAGCGCATCGGCGCCATGCCGGCACCACCACCAATAAAGATCATCTCAGCTTCGGTATCTTTGGCAAAGAATTCACCATAAGGGCCCGATACTGTAATCTTATCGCCAGGGACTAGGCTAAATACCCAAGAGGACATTTTACCCGGTGGGATACCGTCTGGACCGCGGGGTGGGGGACTGGCAATACGAATGTTAAATTTGATGATACCCTTTTCGTCAGGGTAGTTTGCCATCGAATAAGCACGAATGACGGGCTCATCAACTTTAGAGACGTATTTAAACAGACCAAATTGTTCCCAATCGCCGAGGTACTCTTCGTCGATTTTGAAATCTTTATAATGCACTTCGTGCGGTGGCGCTTCCAACTGCACATAACCACCAGCGCGGAAGTTAACTTCTTCGCCATCAGGAATCTTGAGGACCAATTCTTTAATGAAAGTAGCAACGTTGTTATTTGAGACAACCTCACATTCCCACTTTTGCACATCAAAAAATTCAGGGTCGATCTCGATTTTCATATCTTGTTTGACAGCTACCTGACACGCCAAACGCATGTTATCGCGAATCTCACCTTGGGTGAAATGACCTTCTTCGGTGGGCAGAATAGAGCCACCACCTTCAATAACGCGACAGCGGCACTGAGCGCAAGTTCCGCCGCCCCCGCAAGCAGAGGATAGGAATATTCCTTCATTAGCGAGCGTCTGTAGCAGTTTACCACCGGCGGGTGTCACCACATCATTATCGGCATTGTCATTGATATGAATAGTGACATCACCTGAGCTGACCAATCGTGAGCGAGCAGCCAAAATAATGGCTACCAAGCTCATAATGATCAAGGTAAACATGGCGACGCCACCAATTGCCGTAGCATAATCCATGAGCAGGATCCTTAATCTAGGGTCACAAGGGCGA
>Ga0208015_1000566_pt1 | contig 18109 bp, 19 predicted proteins | sample 26BtaG_FD_184101 | JGI IMG/M metagenome (GOLD analysis project Ga0208015, IMG submission 184101) | Marine viral communities from Cariaco Basin, Caribbean Sea - 26B_WHOI_OMZ_CsCl (SPAdes) (version 2) | ecosystem: Environmental > Aquatic > Marine > Oceanic | place: Caribbean Sea: Cariaco Basin...
TTGAATGTAGATGTCTGCGTTGGTCCCCTCAAAGTTAAATATATCTGTAGCCGGACCGCTATCTGTGTATATCTTCCCTCTTGCCGCTCCACCAACAGTGAAACTTACGAAAACATCCGCCCCAGTATTATTAATGGTGATTCCGCTTGTGTCTATGGTTCCAACGGTTCCGCCAAACTGGGCTGTTCCATCAGAGGCAAGAATCTTGAATTGGGCTACGTCAGAAGAGTTGTATCCATAAACTCCACTTGAATTTATTACAACCCTGTTATTACCTGCCGCCGCGGTTTGGAATGTCTTGCCCGTAATTGTCCATGTGGCACTGATCTTATCTACGGTAATTGTTGTAGCGGCAATTTCGGCGGCAGTAATTGTAGTCGCGGCTATCTCACTTGCAGTAATCGTATTAGAAGCTATTTCACTGGCCGTGATTGTGTTAGCGGCGATTACCCCGGCCGTGATAGTTGGCATGTAACTATTAAACAGGAGAATTGTCGGCTTGGTCGTTCCGTCCGAATACACTTGGACCACAGCCAGTACCCCCTTCCCTGAACCAACGGCGGAATCATAGTCTGCCGTAGTCCCGTCTGTCAGTTGAATGTCGTAATCACTGTCTGTCTTTTGTGTTTCGTCCCAGTACAACCAATATGTCTCTGTTGACGCTGGTGTGAGGGCCTGTGTACCCGCATTTATTCCAGTGACCGTTGAACCGTCTGAGAATGTTACCTCTCCATCTGCTGTTACATCAGAGGCGGAACCCCACCGTATGGTAATGTTTGGTAGTGAACCAGTATAATCTACGTTGAAGTCCGCTATCCACGGCCTCACCTCTATATCTAGATCGAGAGGGTCAACCCTGCTTGGTGCGGCATTAACACTGTTAGAATAATCAGATATGTTTCCCGCCCAGTCTACAGCCTTCACCCGGTAATGGTAGGTGGTGCCATACGATACGTCATTGTCGTATATGTAGTTAGTGTAAGTCCTTTTGTATTCTGCCGTTGGGTCTGCCCCCGTTCCCTTATACACTATATAATAACTGAAGTCTGTTTCCGTGTTTGCGTCCCACGTCACTCTAACGCCAGCAAGGGAGGCTGCGGCTGCCGGGTTAGCTGGGGTGCCCGGTGCTCCCGGTGGGTCGTCCACTATCGCATTCGGGGCGATCCCAACCCAGTCACAACTGAAGTCCGTAATTCCGGTCTGGAATGTGTTAGCCCTGAACTCTAGGTCAGTCACTTCGGTAGTTATCGTGAAATTGAAGGCCATGACCTGCCATGTATCATTCGTATCAAAATCCGTTGGTTTTAATGTTCGTGTATTATAAGTGGTTGATTCCGCAAGACTATAAACATCTATTGTAACTAAACTACTCGAACCTGATCTATCCGTTACCTTGCACTTAAAGAGGGCCCTATAATCCCCGGGGGCCAGTGGAACCTTTGGTCCCCACCACACATTACCGGACTCTGCTGATAGTATTTTAATATAATATTCATTTGAGGCGGTAGAGTCGGAAATTATTGAGGTAGACGGATCGAGGGCAAGACTCTCTCCTTCATAGAATAGTGAAAATCCTGTTTTGTCTATATAATCTTTAAATCCCTGTTTTACGTATTCGTCTTGTGTCTGCCTGACGTCCCTCATTTCCCTGTATAATTCTATTAGGTTTTCTATTCTTGTTTTCCTGACCATATCACAGTTCATGCTAACAATTTCGCCGTTAGCACTATACATTCTGTTTACTGTCTTTACACGATATGAACCAGACAGTCCGGTGATTGTATCTGTAAGAGTGACGTCATCCCCCAGTTCCCAATCTCCAGTTGTGTGAGGGTCTCTAACCACCACGGCAACTTCCCGCGGCGCATCATACTCATCTAGTAATGCCTTCGCTTTAGCTATACATGCTTCCTCTGTTTTGAGACTCGTATCTGTGATTACTGATTCATAGTCCCCGGAACCCTGCCACCCACTCGAAATCCTGTCTTGTTCGTCTCCCTTACCACCGCCAAGAACCCATACTCTATCAACACGTCGCAGGTTATTCTGTTTGTTAGAACTGGTGATTATATCATTTTGATATGTGAAACTAATACTGCCACTTTTGTCTGTTCCGACTCTGGCACCCATACTGACTGCACCGGCATCAGTAACTTCCCACTGCCACTTAACGTCGTCAGTAGTGCATAACTCAACAATTTTGTTTATTGATTCAGTTCGTCGCATATATTCTAAGTTTACCTCGGCGTATCGGTCCAAGTTTAATACTAGACCATTCGCCGCTGTGGTATAACTGTTGGTGAGGTTGGCAGTTAACGTGATAACATTGCCGGTTACACTACTGACCGTTCTATACTCTTCAGCATTATCGTCCCCCACTACAACGTCGTCTTTCTCACTAAATCGCCACCCTTCCTTTACTGTAATTTCTGCTTGTCCAGAGGCAGCATTCGCAGACATTTTGCTACAGTTAAGGGGGAGGTGTTCGGTCAGTGTGCCCTCAGAAATCCCACTTATAGCTCCGTCAGATTCATATATGAATATGTCACTTATGTCCCAAGAGTCTGCGAACGTTGCGGTACATGTTATACGTATCCACTGTGTAGCGGCCGGAGTCCAGTTTTCAACAATGTTAATGGCCCTGTTGTTTGTGACTTCGGACACAACTTCTACTTCCTCTCCACCCCATGCCCCAGTAGTGCTGGTTTCAATCTTATAATTACGGACGAAGTGCTGTGGACTTAAACCTCTGTTTTCTATTCTGATTCCACATATGGTTGTGGAAGAACCTAACTTTATTTGTATATATTCTCCATTGGCCTGAGTAGTATCACATCGCCATACCAGTGTTGGTAGACGATTCCCAACGTTCATTACATCATAGTCACTGTCTGTACCAGACGCCGTGATTGAATCCCAAGTACGCGGGTCAATGCCCCATCCAATTCGTCTATATGTATCCATTACTTCAGTGGGTTTCTCTGAAAACGAAGGATTGAGAAGGAATGACACTATCTTATTCGGATAATAATTAGTCCAGAACCCCCCCTCGTCGGCGTAGCGCTCTGACCACTTACGGTATAATTTAACCTTGGTATGTCTTCCAGATACTTTTAGGAAGGCTCCACTCTGGGTGAGTGTGGGGTCAATTGTTTCCAGAATTCCTTTAAACATGGAAACGGTATCTCTCTTAATTTCCACGTCCTGTCCCAAACTTATCGATTCAGAGGGATAAGCTAGGGTGGCATTCCATTGATGGATAGTGTTACCTATCACACTTTCCTGTGTTTTTAGTCCCGTGAAGTCTCGTTCCACGTTATTAATCAACAGAGTATATGAAGTCATATTTATCACCTAATTACGGAAGTTTGTCGTCTCCATCCTCTACTTCAACCTCAGTATCCGGGTCTTTGGTATATACATTTATGGTAATGTCTCTTGATTGTTCTCTAAACCAGTCCCTTACATCCCAAAACGACTCACGTTCGCCGCCCGGCCCAGTGACCTCAATCTTTCCACTACCAAGCCATTTTACCTCCGCACCCTCACCAAATTCTTTCTCTGCTTGCTCTTGTATTTCTTTTACTGCATTCTTCCATGATTCTGGCATGATATCAATAAGTATTTCCGCAACTTTAAATGCAAGAACGCCCAAAATAATTAAACCTATAACAAACGCTCCTCCTGTAACTACAGCTCCGAGTGCGCTGGACGCGGCGGCGGCAGTTATTATTTTTGCGGCAACTAACGCATCTAAAAGCCCTTTTATAAACAATAGTGATAAACCGAGGACGCCAAATGTAATTCCAGTGATAGTCATTCCTAATGTGATATCAAGTAAACTGCCACCAATAAGTTTCATAAATGTATCATTTTTGGAAATTTCATTAAGTTTGTCCAACCATTTAACTAGGGTGTCCCCAAACCTATCTATAATCACTTCGGCTAACGACTGTTTTAAGCGTGTAAATACCGTTCCAAATGAAGTCATTATTCGTGTTCCGGCAGAGGTGGTTTCGAGGGTTCCGAGTAGGGCTCTCGTAGCCATGGCACCAAATGTTGCGAAGGCGGCACCAGCGAATAGCATCTGGGTACTAGCTTTAGCTAGAGCCTCCTGTCGTTTCTCTATGTTTTGCAGCCCTTCGGCCACATTCTTCCTAGCCCTACCACTCTGGTCTATACCACGAATTAGCAGGAAGATTCTCCTTATTGACATTCCCATATTTATTTCACCATCCTAAAATACCATACTGTCCCATGGACTCCTCAACCGTATGGGTAATTTCCATATGTTTGGCATGGGTTGATCCTTCACCCACTCCGCCTCTATATCATCCATGTATTCTTTTACTAACTGATCTAGATATGCCCTATTCTTTTGTATGGCGGTACTGAGAAACGGGCGTCCCGGAGTCCATCGTCCCTTCCCTACTCTCTTTTTGCTCTTCCGTCCCTTTATAGTTACTAATCCGGTTCCACCGGCGAAATATCCATCATGAACGGCCCTAGCATAGTCAACCTCCTTTCTGTGCTTGGGGTTTATCACTCCCCCTCCACCAGCAATTATTTTATACGAAGATTCTGCATTTTCCAGTCCACGACCAACAACAAATTTTCCAGATGGTTCTCCTTTTTGCAGTCGTATAGAAGCCCGGAGAGCGCCGGTATCGACTGGAACTTCCTCAAGTGCAGTCATGTATACTTTCTTAAAGAATGCGAACACCATCTTATCAAGTTTGGTGGGGGCATCTCTCGAAATCTGATTTAGTTTATTTATAGTTGCACGCTTTGTGCCGAAATCTTCCTCCTCTATTCTCATTGCCATGCTGTCTTTCTCCCCCCACCAAACATTCTGGCCATCATTTCAGCGTATCTGTTCATTTTCTCGTACCCATACTTCATTATGAATGTCTTATCTGCAATTGTCATGTTGGGGTGCTTCGTTAATAATTCAGATGGAAGACATCCGAGGACTTCACACAGCATTCCGAAGCCGAAGCCGTAGTCCGTTCCTAGAAAAAATCCATCTGTTCCGACATGCGAGAGTATATCTCATTCATTCGTGCGTCGAATAGGGCAATAAACTCTACGGTAGCATTGTCCCTCCACCACTTGAAGTCGTGTTTAGGTCTGGATATTAACCGGGCCATTAACTTGAATATGTTCTCAGACCCTCCCGCTTCCTGTATCTTAGTCGCGTATTCTTCTTCAGACATATCGGGACCGATTGGTCCGAATAGTTCTTCACTGATAGATTGTAGTTCAGCATATGGGGCTTGTCGTATCCACGCAATTACCTTCTCGGTTGCGGGGTCTATCAACGGGTCTTCCTTATGGAGGAAGGTTACAAGATTGCTCTCAATCTCGGTAATGTCTTTGGTATACTGTGTCCTAGCCACTTCCGCGTCCTTCATTCTGCCCTTTATCTCTTCTGGGCTCAGGGGCTTATGTTTCTTAAGGAATTCTTCTGTTCCCATGTATATCTTTATATGTATAGTGTTTAACACATAAAAGGGTTGTTATAACAAAAACATAACACAAAGACAAGATTTATATAATTGTTTCCATATATACTATTATTGTGATACTATGGTAGTTACTAACAAGCAGCGAGAATGGTTAGAGAAACTGAGCACGAATCAAATTACAAAGAGAGACGATCCACACAAATACTCTGTCTATATGAAGCGAATACGTAAGACAATAGATACGAGAATGGAGAATCTCCTGTGGATAGCCAACAACACCCCGGAACTGCTCAGGGACGAAGAATGGGAGATACAGGAATTGGGGCTGATCAGCCACCGCCGACTGAAGATACTCTTACAGACGGTTAAGGCTCTGTACCCCGAGTCTGACCCACAACTTGTTCGATTACAGATTGAGGCGGGCCTCAGCCCTTCCTATCAGCAGGCTTAACGTATAAGGGACAGCCCTCGTCTAAGTCCTGTTTTTTTCTATTTCTACTGGGTCTGTAACCACAGTACCGACATTCGTTGTCCCATATAATTAGTTCGCTTGGGTCTCCCTCTTCCTTGGCCTTCAGTATCCTGTCACGTATCTGTATCATTTGAATGAGCTGCGCCTGTCTTTCGTCCTCGTTCATTATCAGCTTAAACGCGGTCAGTTGGCGTGACAGTATATTCACTATAACCATCCACCCAACGTCACACTCGTGTTTAGACATATATCGCATGAGTTGTAAACGCCACGAATCCGATATGTCTGCGGCTCTAAAGATTCTCTGGGCGGACCATTTGATCTCAATTATATGTTCGTGGTCCTCAAATATGTCGGCGTGTGAGGATACTATATCTTCCGATTCATACTCGACCTGATCTTCGGGGAAGAGTCTCTGGAGAAGTATCTGTCCCGCGTCCCCGAACAGCATGTTAGATATACCTGACTTGGACTGCATTCTGTCCATACCAATCAAACGGTTGTAACACGCCACCTCACAGTGACATGTATCGGATAGGTGCACTTTGTTTCGGACTTGGGAATGGTCCTCGAAGTATTGGACCAGCTTATCCTCTAGTTCCGCGGCCTTAGTTCCATCATAAAAAAATTTCAGTGTTAGTCGCACCTATACTTCCAAGTTAGCCAGCATAGCCATGATCTTACCTTCCTCTATAGTGAGGAATTTCTGGGCGTGCCGGAACTCGACCATGGTATTCTTCTCGCTGAGATAAGCCTTGATTACTTCGCTGTAAGCCTTCAGTGCCTTGAGGTCGCCTACCTCTGCGAGTGGTATCATTTTATTCCGCGTCTCCGCCTCGCCCTTGGTGAGATCAATTATCTTCTGCATGAAGTTGCCGAGGTTATGTATCTTCTCGGCCTTAACGCGCCGTGCCTCGGCTAGCAACCACTCCCACCTCACCTTCTCCGAGGGCAGGAGGTCTAGGAAGTCTAAGAGGGTTATTGACTCGGTGGTGTCACCTATGGTTATATGTATAACTTCGGTCGTCGGTGTGAACTCTATTTCCATGTTCATACCCATTAATTGTGGTCCCTTCTATTTAAATGTTTCTACATGATAAATCTTATATGTGGGTTTAACTATATATAAATCAGTAGTAAAAGAAGAGTGATAAAAGTTGGCTGGACCTTACACATGCAACGACATGTTAGTTACAGTTGACGGTACAAGTGTTGGGGTAGTAACCGGACTGGATATTTCCCTAGCGTATGAAGGAGGTACTGTGCAACATGTATATGGTTCTAGGGGTGGCTACCTATCCCATGGTGGGAAGAGGGCTACCTTTAGATTACAGCGTTGGTTTATGACCGATACCGATACCGACCTATTGTTCGACCTGTTCGACCTTCGACTCCCGTTCACCGTGAGTGGGGAACTCAGCGGTGTAGGCAGTTCCACGTTGACTCTGAGTAACTGCAAGGCAAACACTTGGAGATTAATCACCGGGGACGCAAACAGTATAGTGGGAGAAGAGGTATCCGGGGAAGGAGTAGGCTGGAGTGGCACTACGATATAACCTAAACCAAAACTAACAATTAACTAACATGTCCTGAAAACGAGTCTCTTATTATTTTAAATTAGGTCAGTATATAGAATAAATAGAATATATACCATAAAATCAAGAATCCTTTATATAGTACCTAGCGTTTTCAGAAAAGGATACCCCCTGTTTTTTGTTTTAAGACAAGACTACAAACAAACAAGACTATAAGACACACAAGACTCACTAAACCACAACAAGACAAAGTTGTGGTGTCGAGTATTAAGTAAGGTTAGTAATATATAAGTATTGTGGTTAATTTATGTTAAAATGAATAGGGTATACCTTTGTAAAAACCTAGATAGTATATAAAGGATTTTTAGAAAAAGGGGATTCTTAATTGAAGGGATAACTGAATTCCTGTCGCTCGGAGAACTCCTGCCTCTTCCCCCCGTTCCACCTGTGGACTTCACTAAAGTATCCCACGACGCGCTGCCAGACCTCGCATTCCTCCCCACACTTGGGACAGGTCCAGTATTCCCCTGATATAAATCCATGGGTGGGACAGACGCTGGTGGTGGGACTGTAGGTGACGTACGGGAGACTGTAGCCATTCATGATCCTCTCCATTAACTTGGACACCGACTCCCACTGTGGGACGGACTCTCCATTCCAAACATGAAAGACAGTACCCCCTGTATATAGAGGCTGAATCTGGTCTTGGTGCCAGAGGTAGTATCCCAACGATTCCTCTGTTGACACGGGAATCTGAGTTGAGTTAGTGTAATACGGTACTTCCTCTGTTCCCGCCGTGATAATATTTGGGTATTCCTCTTTGTCCTTCATGGCCAGTCTATATGCCGTACCCTCCACGGGGGTAGCCTCAATATTTATCATATCCCCGGTCTCCTGTTGCAGTTCAACGGCCTTGTCCCTCATGAATTCCAGAACTTTCACCGAAAACTTTAGCCCGTCCTCATCAAGAATGGTATTGCCGAACATATTGATCAGGCATTCGTTCATGCCAATAAGTCCTATGGTACTGAAATGGTTCTTCCAATAGTCACCGAATCGTTCAAAGACGGATTCCAGATAGACGCGGCTATATGGATACAACCCCTCACGTATCTTCTCCTCAATAACCGTCCTCTTTATGACCAACGACCTCATGGCTATATTCATATACAAATCTAATAGTTCAAAGAACTCGTCTTCATTCTTGGATATATATCCCATAAGAGGAAGATTCATGGTGCATACTCCTATACTGCCGGTCTGTGCGGAGGCACCGAAATAACCACCGCCACGCTTGATTAGTTCTTCAAGAGGTATCCTCAGCCGACAACACATACTCCGCACGTCTTCCGGCTTCATATCGGTATTTATGAAGTTGGCAAAGTACGGAGACCCACGCAGGGCAACCACCTCAAATAGGTCTTCGTCGTCCCAATTAAACTCCTTCGTTACATTGATAGTTTCAATTGGAAATGGTTGTGTCCTGCCGTCGAAGTCCCCCTTCATACGGCTGTTCCACCAACCATGATTAAACATTTCAATTTCGTCTTGGAATGAACCATATCCGTCGTCTGTTTCTCTTCCCCCGACTATAACAGGCTCATCCTCCATGAATGTTGGTATGTTCTGGTCTATTGTCACGTTTGTGAATGGTTGCTGGCCTCCGACCCGCGTGGGGACGTTCATGTTGAATATAAATTCTTGAATGGATTGGTCAACCTGTCTCTGGGATAGGTTATCCTCCGCAATAAATGGGGCTAAATAAGTGTCAAAGTTAGATAATGCTTGGGCACCCGAACTTTCTCCCTGTAACGTGTACAGGAAATTGTATATGTGACCGAGGGCAGTCCTGAAATGTTTGGCTGGTCCACTGGTCTGTCTGCCCATTCTACCCTTGAATCCCTTTAACAAAAGTTCGGACAAATCCCACCCCGCGCAATAAACTGAAAGGTGGCCGAGATTATGGATATGAAAGAATCCGTCGGTGTAGGCTTTCCTTATTTCAGTTGTATAATTCCTAGTCAGCCACCACTCCTTTATAGCGGACTCAGCTATTCGATTGTTAAGTGCCATGACAGACTTGTCAATGTTGGCGTTCTCCTTTGTCCACCACTCGCCATTCAGATAACCGTCTATAACATTTAAAGTATCAACCATAAGGACTCTCCATTAGTAATAGAGTATATGGACCGCCACGTATAAAAAGGTTGTCTTCACTTTTACAGTGCCTCTTCTATCCTTTTTTGATATATCAAGAATTGTCTGACGCGCTCAACCGTTTCGGTGTCTCTGTTGCCACGGCTGTAGTCGGCATAGTGTTGTAAGAACTTGATCATCCCCTTGTAGGTAGTACGATTCCTGAATGTGCCCAGAACCCAGTTGAGTGCCTCCGAGAAATTTCCCCTGTTCTTCTCCTCATCATAGAATAGGGTATCAGCTATGTTCTTAACCATGTCGTAGTTATGGATATTGAGACGAACTGAGACGCGCTTCTTATTCATTAGACCACAGTGGAGTAGGGGTCTTCCACCTTAATAAACCTTTTGATATGTACCTTATGTACCGTCTCTTTTACGTCCGTTTCCTCATCTACTGTAACAGGGTCCGGATTTTCTACACTTTCTTCTGGCAGTTCACAGACACCCCACGGACACGGATCAAATGATAGGCTCTCTTCCACGGGTTGTACGTCCTTGACCTGCGCTTCCTCCTGACCACGTACTGCGGTTGGTTCTAGAAGCTGAAGGTGATTTGGAATCATGCCTATAACTTTCATAACTGCTCTACCAATTTTATTGAGGGCCCCCGTAGGTTTTAGGTCTTTCGCCCTCCCACCTATTGAGAATCCGAATCCTGTTTTAAGTTTTCCAATCAAATCTGGGAACTTGTTTGTATTCCAGACCTCCACTGCACCCTCGACTATCTGTTTAGCCTTGTTAAATATTGATTTGAACACACGACCAACCTGAAATTCGGCACCCTTCAAATGTTTATTGGTGAATGGGTCAGTTCCAAAAAATACCGGCATACCAACAAGGTTGTTGGCTATGGCCTCCCCCTCCTCAATCTGATATTCCCTACCATTCTTAGTGATTTTATTCAATCTAAGAAACACTCCCTTTAATATGGCGCGGTCGGCAAAGGTTTCCTCTATTTCCAGCGGTCCCTTGAATACAAACTCAAACATTTCTTCCATTTCATTCACCTTTAATTCTCTTTAGATACCATTCCACGACTGATTCGTTAAGTGACTCAGACACCCTCTTACCGAATTTACTCTTAACGTCGTCGGATACTTCTATACCCATCCGCTTGGCTCTCCGTAGGACACAGTTGAATATTCTCTGTCGGGTTGCTGGTTTGAGGCGTCGTCCAAACATGCTTAGACGCTGGAGTGCAGCCCGTATCCGTCTTTTATCATGTGCGGGGTAAGTCCTGTTCGGTCCACAGAAGGCAGAGGACGGCAGGTTTGCCCTCTGTTTATAGGTCAGGGCGGCCTCCTCGACGGTGAACCCCTCATACTCAATCATTGATTCAATAACGAGGGTCTCGTCTATGTCAATCGTAGGCATATCTCTCACTATATATAAACAGAAAGATACATATAAAATTTGTTGTGTGGAAACCTTTAAATATAAGTCCGTGAACCATGTTAGTGAACCTAAATGGACGAACAGGAGAAAATAAGCAGTTGGGCACCAACCAGAGTCCCGTCACCGGAAGAGTATGAGTCAGTCGAGTTTGAAGCAAACAGAGAGGCCGCACTAGATCAGGCACAAATAAATACCGCTAACGCCCTCGTGCGTATAGCATACCTCGTGGAGAGATTGGTGGTCGCGTATGAGGCATTGGCAGGGATAGAGTCGGAGGATACCCCCGAACCCGTCCCACCTCCAAGGGATACCAAACCACGAGTTCCAGTACCGGAGAACCTAGCGGGTGATCAGGGTGCAGAGGAATACTACAGGGAACAGATAAACGACGCTTTATCCAGCGTACTGTCAGAGTCTCAACTGGAGAACACAACCATTATGGTGGAAGAAGATAGCGTGTTGATCAAGTTGCCGTATCTCGGTGATAAGAACACATTCGGAAGGGCTGCCGGGACACTCAGGGAGCAACTCGGAGGCGAGTACGTGAGTGCTGGGAAGGATAGCCACTTCCGTCTTCCCAAACCATAACTTTTTTATATAACCATGAGTATTAACAAGTGAGTGTAAGCATGAGCTTGAAGGATAATACGTCTGGACTTTTGTTGGATAAAAGCACGGTTAGAACGACCCACGTTAATTTACCATTAATTAAGAGAACCCGTTCATATGAATGGGAGGGGGACACCACACTCCAAGCGGAGGACATGTATGGTGAGGTAATGTTCTTTGGGGACTGGCACTTGGGTTCGGAGGCCCATGCCCGTAATCCATTTAACGCTTACTTGAAATTGATAGCCACTAATCCTCACATGAAAGTAGTATTAATGGGGGATTATTTTGAATATTCAGAAAAATCTAGTAATATTTCAGACGAAATTATGGACGTAGACGATCAAATAGAATTGTTTATTGGTGTATTGAGAACACTGAGGTCTCAGATTATAGCGATACTAGCTGGGAATCATGACCATCGACTCACAAAATATACCGGACGGCGGAGATACCTTCAGGGATTTGCCCGGGAAGCGGGAATAGACCCGGAGGAAACCTATGTAGGACTTCCACAGAGAGGGATAAACATTTTTGCAGACGCAGGAGATTACCGTTATTCGATATATTGTCTTCATGGTAGCACGGGGGCATGGAGGAATAAGAACACACAGTTGAAGCGCATGGCTGTCTCCCGTCGACATACTTTGCTTACCATGGGCCATGTTCACCAAGTCCTGTGGGAACCCTCTTTGTATCTCGAACCAATGCAGGACGGTTCCATAGAGGCTAGACTACAATACTGGTTGGCAACCGGAGGATTCTTGAAGGACGCTTCCTATGCTGAGGCTAAGAGTTATCCCCCGAGTTTGGTTGGGGCACCCGTAGTGAGATTCTCAGCTTCAACTAATGAACTGGACATGTGGCAATTGCCTTATAGGAGTCATTATTTTGACGGTGGTAAAATGGCTTTGGCTGACATTACAGACATTATAGGCAACTCAATAGAAGGTGGTATGGGCGGGCGTCCACCGTGTCCCGTATGTGGCGGAACGAGGATTATATCCCGGGGTCATGTATGGAACTGTAAGTCATGCGGCAAGTATTACTCCAAATAATTACCAAACCTTACCTATTTTTCTATCTTTTACCTCAGTATAGAACTTACTTGACTCGTCTACGTCATAGTCTATCATTGCATAAAGTAAACTATCGAATGCGTGGTCGTCTCTTTTTCTAATATTTCCTCTCTCGTCATATGCTAGGCCAGACAGAGAGTTTATGAGATAAGTAAAGCATTTTGGTATGATTAATATATGTTGTTCTACATGTCGTTTGATATTGGAAACATATTGTTTCTTAGCTCTTCCCCCACCAGACTCAGCCCATATATGAGGCACGACAAACTCCCTGTTATATAGGGCGTTCCGCATGGCCCGTTCCTCTGGGTCACAGAACACGTCCCACACTACATATTGTTTGAGGGTTTTAGTGACCCATTCTAACACTTCCTCTTCCCCCATGCCCGTCCTTTCGTCGGAATAGAGAACGAATACGATACGTCCCCTTTGACCGGTAATCGTGAGGGCGTTAGGAGCCACCTGTCCGAAGTCAACGCCCCCCCTCCGCTCACTTATCATATTTAGTTTTAAGCCAAGTTTCAACAACATGGGACAACTGACGGCGTATGGGTTACACTCTTCACACTCAGAACCGTCGTCTCTCCATTTCCTTCCCGTGCAGATACATGCCTTCAGGTCGTCTCTGCTGAATACCAAACCAGACCCGCGGGACATTCCGCCGAGGACTTCGACTATCCATTCGTCCTTTGTTGAATCGGGACACGTATCACGTATTTGGTCTTGATTTACCCACCATACATTAGGAATCCAACTATCAGCATTTCTGTCGGCAGCCAAGACGTCATCTATGTAGTTCCAGTTAGGTTTACCGTCACTCCCGTACCACATTTCACTTTTATGTCTTACCGTACTCCACCTATACCTCGTATATCCATATTGTTCGGATTTAGTCCATGTATCATAGAAAGTGCCAAGAATGTAGTGGGCGGTAGAAGTCATGCCCTGTAATATGTTTGGTGAACTTATTAACTGTCCCCTGACCGACCGGACGGCCTTAGCACCACCCTTACTCCTTGATTCACCTACAGCAACCTCATCAATTATTACTTGGGTGACGTGTGGCCCCCTAGCGGCAGACTCGCTGCATGGGGGGAAGCGGGCGTACCCTCTCCACCTAGAATGTATCACGGCAGTCCTGTTCCCACCCCCAGTTGAACGGTGCAGACAATGATAAATTTCGGGGGAGTCGTCTCGCCAATCGTCTACATAAGCCTTTATCTTCTCGCTCTGTTCCAACGAACCACCCATGACAGTTATGGTGAAATGGTCGAAACATACGATACGCCATGTTACATATATCGCTATTATGAAGGTCTTGCCAGCACCACGACCAGCGGCTAAAATGAATTTGGTTACTATACCCTTCCATAAATCATATAAAAATAACTTTTGGTCATCGGATAACACTACAAACTCTGGAACCTGTCCAAGTTCTGGGTGCGGCGGCACGTCCTGTGGACATGTAAGAATCTCCTCGGCGAAGCTGATTGGTCCGGCTTCCCGCCAGTAGGCACGCCACTCCTCCACTTCGTCGGTGGAGTCCTCTTTCTTCCGTCCCCTCTTCTTCCTCTGACGAATCTTAGTCACTTGTAGGTATGGATTGCGTGCCACGGTGTATCACCTAAAAAAAGAAAGAGATTATTGTATTACCTGTACTCCGGACGCTGAACCAGCGGGTGCCAGTCCTACTGGCGGAATCTGTTTGGTTCTCTTCAGTACGTTCCATGCTTCCGCAACGGTTATTACCTGTCCCGGAGGATTGATCAGTCTTCCGTCCTTGAATGTTAGCGGTCCATAAGTCTTACGACAGATTCCACACGTCCACATTACCCCGGAGGGCATGAATTGGACGAAGGACAACTGATATGTTCTACAGTTCTCGCTGGAACACGGGAGAGTATCGGCCACATATTCATAAGTCTTCAGCATTACCTGATTAGTCCTCGGGTCTAACTCAATCCAATCAACTAGCAGGTTTTTATGCCAACCGAAGTTCTCGTATGCGACAATGATCTGTTCCTTGGTCATGCGCTTGTCTCTAAGGTTAGGTATTGGCATCTACCAGATATCCCCTCCGCCAGCCTTGTACTTGAACGGATCAAAGTTGCAGTACGGACATTTCTCGTCCTTCAATATTCCACCACCACAGATTGGACATTCCGTTATGGCGAATTGGGGGTTCTTCTTCATGGTTTGAACAGCCTTCTCCCACAACCGGTTTAACATTTTATCGGCCTCTTCTCCCTCTGCACCACCGGCAGCCCTTTTCTTATACATGTCGTCTATGGCTGCACGGGCGTCGGTGTACTGCCATTTCTTACTCGGTGTGGGTGGCAGGGTAGCTACTGAACCTCCGGGCGGGTTAGACGGGTCAGAACTCCCCTCATCGTCATTCCCACCCCCCCCTTCACCAGCTTCTTTTTTGGCTTTCTTCTCCACTTCAGCTTTGGCAATCTGCGTGCCAATGAAGGATAGCATCCACTCAGAGGCGTCTAGGTCTGCGGGCGTCTGAACTTTCTCGTCGTATTCGTCTATCTGCTCCTGTGGAACCTCAGCCCTTTTTAACATTTCCATTTTCTCGGTTTTAACCCGGTTGAATTCCGCCATTGCAATCTCCTGAAGCTGAGACTTTAGTTCGTCTCTCTCCTTGGTGAGGGTGTCGAACTCGGTGCCCTTGTCTTCAGTCTGCTTCTTTAGATTTTCAAGTTCGTCGGTCGCCTTAGCTAACTGGTCCTGCATTTTGTCCCTCTCTATGGCTAACGCCGTCTTCTCGTCTTCGAGGGTCTTCTCAGCAGGTCCGCGGTCAACCCTAACTACAATGTCTTCTCTTGTTATTTCCTCTTTAACCTTTACGTCTTTCTCTTTATCATCTACTGACATGTTATTCAAGTATGTATGTGTTGTTGATACATATAAATCTTTTGTTATAATTGTCATACACTTTAGTTCACATAATTACAATAAACCTTATATACTTTTTATTGCAATTATATATATGAACTAATATGTTCGATATAGAAGAGACTCTAAAGGCTGGCGATCTTCCCGCAGACGTTATTCCGCACATGATCTGGCAGGAAGTACTGGCTGGTGTTGCAAAGAGACGTGTATACCTTGAGGCAGTTCAGGTAACTGATATGCTTCTGGGACAGGTCGGCACCAAGATCAGTATTCCCATTATCTCCACTAGGTTCACTGCCTCCACTATCTCCGAGTCAAGTCTGGACACCTCTGGTTATACCTTCAGCAATCCCACCATTACCGACACTGACGTGAGTATCGGTAATCAGGTCTATGTCGCCTTCAAGATTGGTGACATACTCAAAGAGGATCAGCCGAAGTACAACTGGATCAGGCTACTCCTGAACGACGCTGGTAGGGCAATCGAAGTGTATCGTGACGCCGCAATCAGGGACGTGTTCCTTGCTGGGGCGGGCAATACTCAGACTGCTGCTACCGGGGGCACTCTGGCATTCGACGACATTATCAACGGTCTCGCTCTAGGAAAGGTTGACGCATGGTTCCCTGAGCCGGGGGCTATCCCCTTCCTGTTCATACACCCTGATCAGGAAGCCAACGTCCTCGTGGACACCAGATACGTCAACTCCCACAGGTACGCCGTCGGCGACTTGGGCGTAATGCCCGCCGCGGATGACCTGTCCAGAGGAGAGGTTGAGAACATCTACGCCAACTGCCGCGTCAGGGTAACTGACAACGCCACAGCCGCACTTGCACTCATAGTCTACCCGTCTCCTCACCCGAGGTATGGAGCCGTTACGGTTCACGCCATGAAGAGGCCCCTAACCGTCCGGACTGAGAGAGAAGAGACCTACGGTAGACAGCTCTGGGCAGCGAGTATGCGCTATGGTACTGCGGTCATTCAGTCCAATGCTGTGATCTTGATCACGGCGTGTTAATTTCAGTAAAAATTAACAAACTGGGAAGAATAGCCATTTAGCCACACCTTTTTTTACATTATTACTTGTTTTGTTATCTGGGATTATGACATGAAGAACAAGAAATCACGAGAACAAGTAATCAAGCGGTTACTCCATTGGTTCTTTAACTGACGACGTGTACTTCTAGTTGCATTTTTTATTATGTGTGTATTGTTATAATAAAGTTTATAACCCAGTAAGATTTATATATAGGTGATAAACATGTTAGAAAGAGGTGATTAGAGATACCATTTGCATCGGAGACCCAAGTATATGACAGAACAGGGTTCAGTAGTGCGCGTATAGCTTCAATCTCAGGTAAGAGCACGGCCGACGTCACGACCCTAGTTAACGGGTTTGTCACCAACGCCGAGAAGAAGATTCAGGAGGATATTGACTACCCGATTCGTATAACCAAGGAACTCCACCTTGGGGACGGTAACAAGAACATATTTGAACTCGGTCCGGCGGACGATCCATATGCCGAGGAAGACTGGTATGACCCCGAGAACGGGCTTGTTGAAGTTTACAACGCATGGTTCTCCACCACCCGGAAGTGGAAGCCGTGGCCCGAGGACTGTGACGAGTGGACTGAGAATAACAGTGCCAGTTGGACGGGCACAAACGCCACCATTTCAGACGAGTCCACCATAATTGCCGCCGGGGACTACTCCATAAAGGCGATTCTCTCTGCTTCCGGGAACATTCAATATCCGGATAACTCGGACACGGCCTATCTCGATAAGATTATCGACACATGGGACGACCTATTCTTCTGGTTCAGGACCACGGACATAACCAAGACCTTCACCGTGGAGTTCTACGACAAGGACGGCAACTCGGAGAGTCAATCCTTCTCCCCACGTCAGAACAGCATTCCCCAATACTTCTGGATAGACATTGACGAAATGACGGATACCATTGACTGGGACGATACACGTCTCCAGTATATCAGGTTTACCGCCGACGGAGCCTGCACGTTTTACGTGGACAACCTCTGCTTCGCCGACAGTTGGGCCTTCACCAAGCCCACCGGGTACTTCCACACGTCGGTTGCAGACAACATTTCAAGCGAGACGGAACCCTCATACGGATATCCCTTCTATGTGAGCTACAGCTACGACCCATTCTTAGCCTCAGTCCCGACCATGATACAGGAAGCGGCTGAGTGGCTAGCTGGGGTCTATATCATTGACTATCTCAGGGGAATCAGGTACATTAACACGTCGCTGGAGGTCTGGGGCGAGACCCTCGAACTGGACACAGACCAGTCTAGGGAAGGGTTGCTCGGACTCAGGACATACATGATGAAAAATTATTGGCGCTGTATGAGAAATTGGGGCCCCGGGTCATATGGGGTAATATAGGTGTCTAACAGTGTCAGCACCGGCGTCTACTAAGGGCCGAATACG
>Ga0208015_1000567_pt1 | contig 18095 bp, 14 predicted proteins | sample 26BtaG_FD_184101 | JGI IMG/M metagenome (GOLD analysis project Ga0208015, IMG submission 184101) | Marine viral communities from Cariaco Basin, Caribbean Sea - 26B_WHOI_OMZ_CsCl (SPAdes) (version 2) | ecosystem: Environmental > Aquatic > Marine > Oceanic | place: Caribbean Sea: Cariaco Basin...
ATAAAGTTGCATCATAACCACGTTGCCTAAGCTCATGCAACACCTTAACCGCCAAGGTCGGATTATAAATTTCAGAAAACGAACGCACCCACAAAGGTCGAGGTATGTTGTATGTTCTATTGTGTTGTGGATAATTTTCGAGGCTAATGGTATTGGGAATATAAACCACATTTTCATAGCCAAACGCTTCAAAGCTTTCTTTTAAATATAAGGACGGGGAGACATTGGCATACGCATTCTTAAATACCCATCTGGACAATTTAGGTGAGCTTTTTAAACGGTTTGGCAAATTGCCACCGTGCAGAATGGGAATATAAGGCAATTTCAATAGTCGGCACAACTGACTGACCAACACGGCATAATAAAAATTCTGAGTGCTGTACGTGTCAATGAGTACGAGGTCTGTCTTTTTACGGAACCTTAAAGTAGTCCCTAACATGTCCAGAAGCCTGAATGCTTTATTGGTTTTATTGGAGGTATAACTCACTTCATAACCACCTTGCTCTAGCAAAGGTCCCAAAACAGCACTGTAACTAAGATTAGTCTGTGAGTTTTGGAGATGGTTTCCGACGTAGACTATGTTTTTCATTTCTAACGTTTAACAAAGCCAAACCATAAATAAAAGCTGGTGCAGCAATTCGCATTGAGGAGTGATTAATCGTAGCAAACCAAAAAGCCAACAAGGCATAAAAATAAAAATTCTGTCTATTACTAGCGTGCATGTTAAATGGTTTAAATATGAGAATGACCAATATAATCACCCCAAAAATCCCATGTTCGGCCAAGGTTCGACTAATTTCATTATGAGAGGTTACACCCTGTCCATCTTCTTCAATACGTTGGTCTTTAGCACGACTGGATCCTATTCCCAAAAAAGGATTTGTAACAAAACCTTCTATCTCATTTAAAAACAACTCTGTCCGACCCGTGGTGATATCTTCCTTCTCTATTCCTGCCGCATTTTGATTAGCATAACGTTTTTCTACAAGACCACTTGATTGATTCAAACTTATCATCCAAGCTAGTATCAAAGCTGCTACAAACAATACAAAAACCCCTAACACTTGATTGCGAACTTTGGATTTTGCTTGAACGAAATAAAAGAACAGAAAAATGGCAATACATAAAACACCAGCAATTACACCTCCCCGACTAAAAGTTATTACAGCTCTATAAGAAATTACAATTAAAAGACTAGCATTAAAAAGCTTCAATCCTAAAGTGGGAGAGTTTATAAATAATCTAATACCTAAAATAAACATACCTAAACCCAAGGCGGTTGCAACTTGATTGGCTCCAAACCCACCAGCTGCTGCACGATTAGAAGCTGTACTCGTTAATACATCTCTTAAATCAGGTGCATAAAAATAAACAAAAGCAGTATGTGCGATGATTGGAAGCAACATATATAATAAAACTTGGGACATCTGCTTAAATGATACGGGCTTATTATAGCAGAACAAAGCCGCCAAACCCAAACAAATAGGACCACTCAAAACAAAAGCGATGTTCGTTCTAAAATTGGCATCAAAGCTCAAAGTGGTGGATGCTACAAAAATGGAGGGAATCAAAAGCATCATATAAATAAAATATGGATATCCTTTGCCTGATAAACCTCTATAAAACATGCCCATCATTAAAAATAGAATCACCATATATTTCCCAATTTCATAAGAAATAGCTCCCTTTGTTGCTCTTAGAAGCACCTCAGCCCCTACAAAATAAGCACACGCCTTTAATACTTCAAAAGTTTTTTCATTTCCTGCAACCGTGATAATGCGGTACATAAAGTAAAAAGTCGCTGCAAAAAAATAGAGTTTGGCGATACTTTCATTCAGAAAGATTAATAATCCTAAAACCACATGGAAACCAACAGCACAGATATAGGTAATATTAGTCTTCAAATTAAAATTGATAGGAGTTTAAAATTAAAATGTGGCTGCAAGATATTATAAAACCACTAATATCAAGTTCCAAAAAAATAAGAAAACAATTAGGAAAAGATTTTTTTATAATCGTCCAAGGGAAACTTATAATGATAACTCTTCCCTATCGCATAAACGGCGAAATGAATTAAAAAAACAGGAACACGAGGCCTTGCCCATCTTAAATAGGTGTCATAAATTTTATTACGATAATCACAAATTAAAAAAGGAGTGACATCTGTGCTCAAATAGTTTTTAGTAACTTGACCTTCTTCGATAACCCTATTTTCAATAAAAGATCGATATTTTACGGTTTCTCCAGTTCGCGACAATTGGTAAAGCTCTAGAACCGATAAGGGGTTCTCTTGTTCATTATAGAACAATAAGCCCAAAGTGGCATCAATCAATACCCATTTTTGCAATTCCTTTATATACACCTCATTAAAAGAATGACCTCCGTTTTTACGATTGAAAGGTGCACTCGTAGTCCCCCATTCCCTAACTTGAATATCGTTGATCACACAAAAATTATTAAAAATCTGTGCCATATCACTACACACACCTCCTTTTCCATAAATCATAATTTCAAGGGCCTTGTCAGATGGCTCACTTAAACCAGGTCCTACTCTGGTATGCTCATATAACCAAGAGACTATTTGTTTAATAATCGCTATATCAGTGTCAGGTCTCTTTTGTTCGAAAATACGTTCGTTAACCTTATAAAAATTACGAGGCATATCTTCTTTTTTGTTCAAAACATTATAAGAAATGGATTCAATAGCTGCGGCATTGGAGTTCTTGGACAATAACCGGAATCGGGTCAGGTACAAAAAAGGATGCCGCCTAAAAGTCCAGTGTAATTTTTTAAGAATCATTAACTAAATGGCAAAGAATTAGTTCGTGTTAAAAATATCATTTTTTATTTTAAAAAATGGGGCATTAAAGAATATCTTTTAATAGATGTTGATTGTAATGGGCGTAACTAAAGGCGTTGATGAATGTTAATGGGGTCGATGCCATCAGTTTATAAGCAGACTGCTCCATACCTAATAAGGCCATGAGACAGGTCTGCAAGGAAGATACATTCACATCTTCCATTAAAAAACCATTTTCAGTATGGCTTATATAATGACTTATAGAAGACAAGTCCGAAACAATAGGCACACACCCATAATTCATGGCTTCGGCAATCACTTTAGGAAAGCCTTCAGAGGCGGATGGCAGTAAAATAGCTTGTGATTTTTTATAAATTTGATGCACCTCAGTTCTGGAGAGATACCCATGGAATATAATTGGCAAAACTAAACCGTCAACCCGTTTTTGATAGGCTGCCATCTGCACTCCCGCTCCAACCAAATGAACAGCTCCTATCTTTTGAAGTGACTCGGCATCTAAATTTGCTACAGCTTCAATAATCAAATCAACGCCTTTGGCAGCTTCCAAACGCCCTACAAAACAAAGTTCCATAGGAATTTGAAACGTTTTGTCAGCAATGACCCCTTGTCCTGCTTGAATTTCTTCTTCGGTCAGACAGGGATTCTCAAAACTCAAACACTGCTTGGGTTGATCCTTCCAAAACCCATTAATGGTTACTGGTCGGGATTGTCTTTCTAAAAGCCATTTTTGAAACCGATACGCTAAAGGCGCGTGGGACGGCTTCCAATTCCCCGCATATTTAAACCAGCCTTTTTGTGAGTTAAACATTATCAAATAAGGAATCACAAAAACTCCCATTCCTGTAGGGGCTCTAAATTGAAAATAATCGGCTGTTTTTAATGCCTTTCGAATGGTCTCTAATATTTTAGGTGCTTGAAGCAGGATAGCCATTTTGTCGCTCAAAGTCTCACCTCCAACTGCTGGCAAAGCCACGAACTTAATTTTATCGGACACATAAGGCAAGGCACTTGGAGGTGCTACAGTATGATGCAGCATTGCTACATGGGTAATGTTATCAAAAATTGCCAAAAGTTCATTGATTTCAGTCACCGTAGAACCTAAGCCAACAAGACGTCCGTCAGGCAAAATATAATGTTCGGTATGCGAAATAATGGTTAAACTTCTCATGACAAATGCAATAGGTACTGTTTTATAATCTGGTTCCAATCGTGCTCCTCAGCCCAAGCTTTTGCTTGGGATTTGAATTTTTGTGGATCGTCCAATAATCTGTTAAGGCTAGAGCTAAAAGCAACTACATCCTGTGGGTCCACTAAAAACCCTGAAACTCCATCTGTAATAGCATCCTCTATCCCACAGCCTTTAGAACCAATACTCGGAATTCCCAAAGCGTTGGCTTCCAAAATCGCTATCCCAAAGCCTTCCACATCGCCCGTATTACTTTCAGTACTCAACATCACAAAGACATCAGTTGTTAGAAGCGATGCCTTTAAAGTCTGATCATCCACAGCCCCATGAAAAGTAACCTGATCCTCTACTTCCAATGCTTTTGCCTGACTTAAAAACTCCATGGCTTCAGTAGGAATCCCGATACAATGATAATGGATCTTGGGATACAACTTTTTCAATTCAGGTAATAATTTAATGACCTGCAATTGTCCTTTTCGCGAACTCACCCTGCCAACCGTAGTTAAAACCGGGAATCCGTTTAAACACCCTTTTGATATGTTGTCGGCCTGCCATTGGCTTAGGTCAATACCATTAGGAATGACCTCAACCTTACGGTTTAAATGAGCTACCAACTGCTTAGTATATTGAGATACGGCGACTATAACATCAAACCGTTTAAGCGATAAATCAATCGCTTTTTTCAAAACGGCCGATTTAAAATTTACTTCCGTACCATGAATCACCGCCATTTTGTGACGCTTAAAAAAAAACGAACAGAACGCCACATTCCAAAGAGAGAATTTCCCTGTGGCAATCACATCATCGGTTTGCTTGAACGCTTGAAAGGTTTTTACAATCCTGTTAACATACATAAAAACTCTAAACCGTTTCAAAGAAATCCGATTCACAACAAAAGGCAAGGCTGCATCAAAAGTTTGTTCTTCTGTGTTATCAACATCACGCTGATCCGCAATCACCGAAACTTTATAATCGTTTTTAGATAAATACAATGCCAAATAATACGCATGGTTCCCTATTCCCCCAGGTTGTGGTGGAAATTCAGAGGTTATTATGAGAATCATTTTATCGTTTTGCATTTATCAAATCCATCGGTCTAACATATTCAATAAGTTGGTTAGACGCCTCAAGCTTATCTAAAAATCTTAAAAAACTTGTCTTATTTTCCTTTTTATCCTTAAAATCAAACATAAGGGGATGAGCACTCAAGGTATATGTATCATAGTTAGTATTCAGTATATGGTTGATTACAACGTCATCAAAACCTGGATAATGATTTTCTAAAATCAATATATCTTTATAATAAAACGTTCGACCAGTTATATTTCTATTTTTTAGACCAAATTTCATTAGCAAATTTTTGTAACTTACACGATACCATCTATAATTTAAATCTCTTAAGACACTGATTACACATTCATTATCCGCCATCTTAAACATTGGGTAAATGCCTCGATCCCCTATACTAATTGCAGCTCTACGCCACCATGTCATTGGTCTATTATGTGGCGGAACAAACCCAACAACTTTTTGTTTGTTTTTTATAGAATGTTCTAGAATTTGTTGACTCCTTTTTAGGCTTTTACATATTTGATTTTTATTAAACAGTGGCAGCCATTCGTGTTTCCATGAATGAGAAGCAATTTCATGTCCCCGATTATAAATTTCGAAAATCAATTCTGTAAAACTATATGGCGCTTCGCCTTCTTCAGCAGAAAAACCAGTAATAGCAAAACAGGTCTTTATTTCATATTCATCAAGAATATCTAATATCACAAGAACATTATTTTGTTCATTCTTAAAATTCGAATAATTAAAATTATAAGGGTAAGTTGAATTGATTAGTCCAATAGGGCCATCAAAATCCCAAATAATTATTATCTTTTTCTGTTTCATTTACTTTATATGTTTTCATCTGAATCTTGGTAGGTATAATAGAATGTTCTGTTCTCCATCATTTTGTTTATCGTCTTATCTTTTGTATAATATATTATTGAATTTGGGGTTGAATACTTAATCAATATCAACTTTAATCTACTAAAAACCAAGCTTGTATCATTATTCATAAACCTAATCAGTTCCAGTTTATTTTTTTCATTTATTTTTAAGATAAATGCAACAATTAAGTTATAATCGACAACGTCAGAAACATAACAATCCGTAATAAAATAAGTTCTACCATTAAAATAACCTGAAAAATAGGTTTCTTTATTTCGCAATTTATAAGCCTTGATTCCTGGGTAATAATCCTTAAATTGTTTAAATCTCCAATTTTTAAATTCATGGTCAATCTCTATATTTAATGCACGTTTCGCACTTCTTCTAAATATTTTGTCGTGGCTCAATTCGTCTATATCTATTTCCTCAAATAGATTGATAATAGAAGATTTTCTATATAGCCTAAGAAAAGGATTTTTTACACCATTTAAAAACCTTAAATGCAAACCTTTCATTTGCAATGGAATACTCATATAAATTGGGATAAAATAAGCTTCTGAACTCTTTAATTGTTTATAACCATTGCTTGTCATTGAGATTTGAGCTGCAGGGCTGGGATTACTCCCCAATGTTAAAATTCTTTCTTTATGAGCGGCATCATATAGCATTTTAGCTATACCTTTTCCTCGATAAGCTGCATCCACCATTAAATCACAAGCCCATTGAGCATTAATCGATTTACCGTCAATATTTAAAGTACATGGAATAACCCCAAACTGGCCAATAACCTTATTTTCAATTATTGCAAGTTTAAAACTCTTTAATTCTTTACCCTGAACCCCTCTAAACTTCCAATATATATAATCAGAGTTCCTTCGTTTTCTTCTTTCCCCAAACATTTTTGAAGCAAACTCAAAATGTGCTTGCTCCAATTCCGGACAATAATTTTTAATTTCAATCATTATTCAGTTTTTCTATTTTTTCCCCTTCCTTAAGTTTAAAATCTGAAAGTTGCCATGATCTATAGACTTGCAATATGATAATTGGGCTGATGAAAACACTTAATATAGCACCTAACAACATTAGGGATGGGCTCTTTTTATAGCGATAAGGCATTATGGATGGTGGTATCGTCTTTATCAAGGCTAATCTTGCAGAATTATTTCCGTAGTATTTTCTATATAAATACAAAACTGATGGGATCGGCCTTGGCGAAAACCATTTTTTAGGACGAAAAGCATCCCAACTTCCCATATCTCGAAGCCCTCCTGTTCCAACTTTTAAATGTAACCGCTTGGCATACGGATTCGAAATATTTAGACAACCCGATAAATATGACCGAAGACCAAATTCCCCATCCCCCATTCGTTGTTTTTCAAACTGGCAATCAAAAAGTCCTATCTTTTCAAAAACCTCCTTTTTTAAGAGAACATTGCCCGTATCTAACTGATCACTAATTCTAAAAAAACTGTAATTACTAGGTATTGGTGCGCCTGTTTTAGAAATTGAAATCCCTGAAGATAAATCAGCTTTGAAGTAATCCAGACATTTTATATGGTTTGATATCCAGTTCGAATCAACTCGACTATCGTCATCATATAACAAGATATAATCGCCCTTCGCTTTTTTAATAGCATTGTTTCTTGCTTTCCATAAGGCTTTTTCCTTTTGGTGCCAATAGTGCAAATCAATATTCCAACCTTCATATATAGAATTTTGAAAATCATCAGTCTGATCTACTACCAACACTTCAAAATGATCATAAGTTTGCTTTTCTAAATCCCTAAATACATCTTTCAAGTAATCATATCTGTTTAAGGTAGGGATGACAACACTTACCAAGGGTCGATCTTGCAACAGCAAAGATTCATAAGTATCCCAATCCAAATATGGAATAACAGCTAGGTTAGAGTTTTTTTGATTCACATCACGAGATTGCCACCAACCCAATACTTCTACAATGGGATTTTTGAATGATAATAATCGTAATATAAGTACATACAACACCCATATCCAATGTACATATTTTCTAATAAATACATAATTATCATAAACCGAAACTGGAACTATTTCTTTATAACATACAGCATCACCTATATATCCTAATTGTATGGCCCTCCAGGACATATCATAATCACAAGCCATCTGGGATTTAAACCTCAAATCTCGTCCCAGTTGTTTTTGAATATGCATTGGTAAATTAGAAACCTTAGGAAAGATTGAATTCCCATCATGCTTTTTTAGCATGAAATAATTGGTGGGGTGCAAATATTTCAAAAATTTAAATATCATAAAAAAGGTATCTAAAACATAACAAAAGATTGCGCCATACAACCATTAATAAATTATGCCATTTTAAAACTATATATCTAAATTTAACTTTAACAAATTAACGTGAATAAAAATCCATAAAAGCCTGTCTTTGTAGTTTCAAATTAAATTTAGATTGAATTCGTTCAATAGCGGCGATTTGGAATTCTTTTTTGTCTTCTAATGGTAGTTCAATAATGTCTATGAGCTTTTTCGCCAATAGACCCGGGGCTCTCATAGGAACTACCCAACCAGAATACCCATCATGTACATTCTCCCCCAACCCTTCAGCATCACTTACTACACACAATAAGCCCATTGCCTGAGCTTCCAAAACCGCATTACAAAAACCTTCCTGTACACTGTATTGAACATAAACATCAGAAGTTGACAACTCTTGCCTGACTGCTACAACATTTAATTTTCCTAAAAAACGTACGTTATCTTCAAGTCCAAGTTGGTAACATGCAAACTTCAAACTTTCCTCTTCAGGACCAACACCTATAATTCGATACGTAAAGGCGACCCCAGATTGTTTCAATAGTGCCAAAGCCTCTAAGGTATAATCCAACCCCTTCTTCCAATGCAATCGTGCAACGGTCACGATTTGAAGGGGTATTTTAATTGAATCCCGATGGGGCGCAACAAAATAATGAGCATCTATGGCAGGTGTGATTTTAATCAACGGCACTTGATCACGACACCCGTGGACATAAACTAACTTGGCAATATCGTCAGAAATCACATGAATCTTTGACACTTTATTCCACAATCGCTCATAGCAATTTGGGTACTTGATGGGATAAACCCCAATGTCAAAACCTCTAAAACTAACAGCCATTTTAGCATTATTAGCTGCCGCCAAATTCTCACAACCCAAAGCTAAAGTTCCAAAACCAAAATGCAACCAATCTAAATCCTGTTTAAAAACCGGTGCATGCGTATAAATACGCTTAAAAATATTAGACCAACCGTTACCATCTAGAAGTTCCAGCTTTATAAACCTGATCACCGATTTGGGATAAGGCAATAGCCCCAAATACACTAAAATAAGAGCGCGTATTTGCTTAAATATATTTCTATGGTGTCGTGACAATAAAACAACCGGACAAAGATCAAAATTGTGAGGGTTTTCTACGCAAAACAAAACTATCTGATGCTCAGCATCCATTAAACCTTTAATTTTAGATCTAAAAAAGGTTTCTGAATACCCTGGAGTTGAAGCTAATACTAAGCCAATCTTCATACATCTACGGATGTTAAATTCTCATAGAGAGCCTGAATCCCACCTATCATTCGTTCTTCCGTATGATGTTGTTCTACAAAATCCCTAGCCTGTTTGGCCATTGTCTGATAGTCTTCTATAGACAATTTGGACACCTTTACCAAGGCCATCGCCATAGCCTGTATATCTCGAACGGGCACTAAATATCCAGTTTGATTTGGAATGACCACCTCAGCCATACCACCACAATCTGTGCTAACCACTAAAGTGCCTAAAGCCATAGCTTCCAATACCACATTAGCAATGCCTTCCTCTACACTAGGCAATAACAAAACATCTGCTTGTTTGATGGCTTCCTTCACTCCTTTAAAAGGCATGGCTTCTATAAAGTTGACATCATTTACTAATTCTAATTGAGCACGTTGAAACAACAACATTTCGTTTTCAGACACACCAATTATGTTATAATGAAACAAAGCTCCTTTTTGTTTTAATAGGTACATAGCATCTAGAGCAAATCGATAATTTTTTTTCCAATGGTCTCTTCCAATCGACAATATCTTTAAGGGGCCTTTCGTATCAAACGCCTTAAGTTTAAATGAAAATGTGTCCAAGTTCATTCCACTTTTGACTACCTGAATAATCTTCTTGTCTGCGCCATATTTACTTGCTTCAATCGCTATTGCTTCAGATACCGCATGAAAAGCATCAACTTTAGGAAAGATCTTTCTGTACAGGGTTGCTAATTCTTGGTCTGCTATAGGAGAATAATTGATATGTGCACCACGGAGACTAACCACCAATTTCATTCCAAAATCCTGCACCCAAATCCAGTCGTCCAAACCTTTCGCCCATTGCACGTGGAATATATCGGGCTGATGATATAATACAGGGTAATACTTCACTTGCCACAATAATTTATTGGTGTGTTTCGCTTTAATAATAAGATCTAAGGCTTGCTTTTCTTTAGGTTTAAAAATAAATAACAAGATGGTATATCTAATTAAAATCAATAATTTATGCCACCTTGTGCCATATACAAAATAATGCAAGTTTTTATGCTTAATGGGTTTGCCAGAGACGGCTCCAAAAATATAAACCGTGGTATTTGCCCCAACCAAACCTTTGATCAACCTTTCAACAAAAGTGGTACTGACATTGACTCCAGAATATATAGCTACAGTGGGATTTCTTTTCAAAATTTGAATTAAAAACCTAAAGTTAAAAATCTTTTAATAGGGACAGTTATATTCATAAAATTTGTTAGAAGCTAGACAATATTAATTTCGAAATAGTAATACAATCAAGAAAATTCAAGCAGGTAAGTCAGTGTTTTTCATCGTAAACACAGCCAAAGTCAACAACATGCTTACAGGGTGAGAATAAAAAACAGCATCTTCCTCTTTAAATAACTTATAAAACTGCTCTCTAACCTCTTTAGCAATCAAGGCATCAAAGCTGGGCGTTTTAAATAACCAATCTTTTAAAGCTTCGTCATTTGAGGGGCCTAAAAACTGCAACTCCCAATTTCGTTGGATGTAGGGCTGACTATTTGTTAGTCGCTTTATTTTATTTAAAATACGGCATGGGATGTTCCATGGCGTTTTATTATACCCATAATTATATAAATTAAATGGACGTTGCGCTTCCCAGGTGAGTTTAGCCAATTCAGGCATGCGCTTTTTAATATAGGCAATTTGAATTTGTCTTCCTGCAAGATGACGCTCTGGAATACCACAAACAAACTCACACATACGGGCGTCATAATATGGAAGTTCTATTGGTTTTACTGCCTCAAAAATAACCAAGTTGACAGAAGTCCATCGAGGCGCCCAACATAAATTTTTAAAAGCCCGTATCTGGGCATTCGCATTCTCTGGAATGGCAACTTCTCTTAACAACGTGCTAACCCTATTATTGAGATAGGATCTAAAATCCCCCTCTAATTGCCAAGAGTGCCATAACGATTCAGCGATAGCCCATCCTCCTTTCTTGACCAAATTTTTTAAAATAACATCAACTTGGGCCTCAAAGGGCAGGTTGTCCGGCACGCCCATATCATCAAAGAACACATCTCCCCAATGTCCTAAACTAAAGACATCTCCCATGTTTTTAAAAGCATCAATTATAGCCATTTGTCTGGGGTGGGTAAATTCCGAATATCCTCCGAGCATCTCTGACAAAGGCTCAATAACATCCCATAAATAACCGCTTGGAATTTTAAAAGCTTCATATGGAAAGCCACAACTCTCTGCTATTTTTTTCCCGTAATAAGTTTCATCATGCCCACCCTCAAAAGCATAGCAATAAGCATGTGTATCAATCCCCAAATGTCTTAAGGCAATAGCTTGAGTTCTACTATCCAAGCCCCCAGACAAAGGTAATATCACTTTTTTTCCAAAGGACTGCTCTTTAATAATAGTCTCGAACAATTCAGTAAACTCATCCACAATCTCATCAAAAGGTCGTTCTTTAGGCGTATAGTGCCATTTAAAATAAGGAGTTGCTTTTAAAACTGAATTAGCCTTTACATCAAGTTTATATTTAGTAGCTGGCTTTAAAACCTTTTGCTCTTTATAATAAGTATCCTGCTCTAAAAAAAATCCAATGGCAACAAAAACACAAATAGCCTCATAGTCTAAGGTTTTTTTCTCACCAAAAAAATAGTTTTGAGTTGGGATGATATCCGTTGTTATTTCCATCAATAAGTTAATCTATTGGGTAAGTTCTAAATATAAACTTTCGTGGGCGGTTATAAAAGTCTCCATTGAAAAATGTGTTTCACAATAGTTGCGCAACGCATTTCCTATACGACTTTGTTCTTCGGGAGTTTTATAATAAAAACTCTCTATTTTTTTCGCCAGCTCCAAGGCGTTAAGCTTAGGAAAAAGTAAGTCCGGAAACGACTTTAATACATCATTTACCCCTGAAACATCTGATCCTAAAACTGGAACTCCCATAGCCATGGCCTCAACCAATGCCATAGGCATACCTTCTTTGTCACTGGAGATCACGTATAAATCTGCTGCGGACAAGAACGGCCTGATATCCAATTGTTTTCCTATAAACAAAACCTTCGATTCTAAACCTAGTTCTGCTACCAATCGCTTTAGTTCTTCAGCATAAGATGTTTTATCATCACCCAAAACACTAAATTGAAGAGGTATATGGGCCAAGAAACTTATAGCCCGTATTAAAATATTTATATTTTTTACAGGAACTAGATTAGCCACTGTAATAATTTTAAAAACTTCAGTTTCTTGATTTTCAGAAATCTGAATTGGACTATAATAACTGAGATCTAATCCGAAAGGAATCAGTTCTTGATTTATTTTATATGGAAAAAAAGCTGCCATCTCACTATTAACCGTAATGATAAAACGGCTCAAAAAACTTCGTAATTTCCAATGTATATTTCCCCACCCCATAGCTTTTTTAGTGTAAACAAAGGGAATATTGGATATTTTACACGCTAAAGGCTCACTCCAATCGCTACTCCAATGCCAGGAATGTACCAAATCTATCTGATGTGTTTTTAGGAAGTCTCTAAAGGGATGTACTCGTTTTAAAAGAGACCAATATGGACGTATTGGTACGGTAGCATCTATTAGATATATAGGCAAACCCAAAGCCTTTACCGTTTTATAGAAGGCGCCTTTATCATGATTACAGGCGATGATGACTTCAAATCGAGATTTATCCAAAGCCTTTGCTAAATCATAAACCACTTTCCCACTGCCAGCGGTGTCAAAATTGGGAATGGTATATAAGATGCGTATTTTTTTCAAACTCATAATTTATAAATCAAGAACCTCGGGGTATTAAAACCCACTGGTGGGAATAAAACCAACTCTATATCAACAACTCAAAACTTATTTCGGTTTAAACAAAGACCTATTAGCCCTTAAAAACAACCTTCCAGAAATCAGCTTATTTTTATAAAGTTGTAACACCAAAGTCCCTAAAGTATATTTGACGTTAGTAATATACCTTTTTTTATAAAACAACTTTAAGTTCATTCTCACATAAGCAGCATCCATTGTAGTTTCAGCTCGTTCAAAATATTTAGTACATATATAATAATAACCCGATAGTAATTTTATTTGCTCCTCATTGATGTTGGTTGTATCTAATAATTCTGATATAAATAAATACACAGCCTCACAAACCGGTTGGACAAAATTTTTACGCTCCCTAATGGGTTTTACCCGATAGTAAAAATCAACTGGATTATCTAGTACATCATAATTAGTGCTTTTTTGCAACGCACGAATGACTAATTCTACATCTTGCAATCTTGGTAATTTTGAATGAAATTTTCCAATAGTATTAAAGAAATCTTTATCCCATAAAATTGAAGTTATTGGCCATATAAATTGGGCTCGCAAAAAATGATTTAGAAAGTTTTCCTTAATACTAGGATGCATATGCTCTTCACCGTTTTTAGAAATAACACCTGTGTTTTTAAATACGGCAAAATCAATAAATTCAATTTGTCTCCTCGCAATAAAACCTGGTGATATTGAATCATCAGCATCTAGAAACACTAAATACTGAAATTTAGAGGCATCCGCGCCTATATTTCTACAGACCGAAGCATTACTCTTTTGAGAGTTTAAAAGTAATTTTATGCGAGGATCAGACAAGTTATTAAAATAGCATTCTAAATGATTACGAACCTTGTCATTAGAAAAATCATCAACCACCACCCATTCCCAAACAGCTTCAGTTTGCGTCAGCAAATAACCATAAACCTTCCTCAAACCCTCAAAATCATTATAATGTGGAGTGATGATACTAATAGACATTTTTTTTCTTTGTAATTATCAGTATTTATATTAAATCATGATGAATCGCCCATTTTTGCCAGGCGTAAACATGCCACAAGCCACAAACATCAATTGTTTGACTGCCTTTGAAAAACTCTGAAATAAGATGTTCCAAATACACCATATCCACAGCTTCAGCACCATAAAAGGGTCTTTCTAAAACAGTTTCCGTGAAGTCTGCCTTTAGCTTATTTCTCAGCCAAGATTTCATAGGCACAGAAAACCCCTTTTTCTCAGTATTGACAATGTGTTTAGGTATAAAGTCATAAAGACTATTTTTAAGCAATAACTTAGTTTTGTCATGGTGAATTGTAAACCCGGATTGGACACGGTTACTAAAGGCAATCATTTCCCTATCTAAAAAAGGAACACGGACTTCCAAACTGTGGGCCATACTTGTCAGGTCCACCTTCTTTAAAATGCGTTGCATATGTCCATAAAATTCATTTTTTTTTAAATATTGTAAAATATCTTCCTTTCTAAATTCTTCATCATATTTATATGTATCATAAACTGAATAAGTCAAGCCTGACTGGGGCATAAATTGATCTAGATCAGAAAAATGTAGTTGCTTACTCAAAATCCATTCAGAAAATGTTTTATAAATCTGTATGCCCCAAGGTAATTTCAGGCCAGATTTTCTCAGTAAAGGAAAGATGGTTTTTCTGATCCATAACGGATACCTAAACCAATGTGCATGTTTAAGTGAGGTCCGAAAACGTGGATAGCCCCAAAACAGCTCGTCACCTCCATCACCAGACAACATCACAGTGGCAAACTGACGCGCTTTTTGACTAATAACATACGTCGGGATAGAACTATAATCACCAAAAGGTTCAGGCATAGCTTTAAAATGGTCATCTATGATACCTAATAATTCCTCTTCCCTTGCTGTATCGGTTATATGATCAACTTTCAATATATCTGCGTATGATTTAGCATCTTTTCGCTCATCAAACTTACCGTCATTATCCAGTCCAAAGGTAAAAGCTTTAATAAAAGGGTGCTCCTGTTTTGCAAAGGCAGTAACTAAAGAGCTATCAAATCCAGAGCTTAAAAAAGTGGCCAGTGGCACATCTGATTGCAATTGATGTTTTACTACCTGCTCCATATATTCCTTAAAAATTTCCTTTGTTTTTGCATCGGTATCTGGTAATTCTGGCGATATGTACCAATGGTAATAATTTTTTTTAACAACAACTTGTTTAATTTTATAATCCCATACTATGAGCTGCCCTGGAAGCACCTGAAATATATTCTCAAAAACGGTATCTGCACCATGCATATAACCTAAACCAAAATAACTTTTCATAGCATCAGGACGCAATGTTTTATGGGTAAATAACGGGTGTTTAAAAATCTGATCAAACTGCGACGCAAAAACAATATCTCCAGACTGAGCCCCATAATACAAAGGTTTTATACCCGCAAAATCGCGAATGAGAGTGAGCTGTTCCAACTGAGTATCCCAAACCGCAATAGCAAACATTCCATTTAATTTACTGGCTAATTTAACTAGGGACATTTTATCTAATAAATGTACAAGAATTTCAGCATCTGATGTAGAACGCAGGGCAGTATCCTCCAATTCATAAGTGATTTTTAGTGATTTATAATTATAAATTTCACCATTAAAAACCATTACAAAGCGTCCAGAAGGACTAATCATAGGCTGTTTTCCCGCCTCAGAAATATCCAAAATCGCTAACCTATTAAAACCCAATTGGCATTTTTCATTTTTCCAAACATGTTGTTGGTCAGGGCCTCGCTTGAAACTTAAACCCAATAGCTCTCTAAATCGCTTTTCATCAGATAGTGCGTTTGATATTTCTCCCAAAAAACCACACATATCTACATATATAATTTAAAAAAGTTAGCTAATCTGCAATTGACTATAAGCCTATAATAAGACAAGAAAAAAATCATCAAGTTTAGTAGATTTTATAATTAAACCATTTATTTACCTCAAGACAACTATTTTAATAACTTACACTTAGTATGAATATAAAAACACAACATCTAAAGGTTTAAACCGTAAATATAAAGTAATCATCTACAACAAATAATTTATTACAAATCAATTATGATTTGCGTATTTTTATTTTAGATTAGCACCTATTTATTTAACCACCAATAAAATGCTATTCAACTCCATTGATTTTGCAGTTTTTTTACCCTTAGCATTTTTATTCTATTGGTTTGTAGCCAATAAAAACCTAAAATTTCAAAACATATTCTTAGTTATAATCAGCTATGTATTCTATGGTTGGTGGGATTGGCGCTTTTTATCTTTAATTGTTTTCAGCACACTTGTAGATTACACTGTTGGAGTCTATCTCGGTAAAGAAACTAACCAAAGCAAACGAAAGGTCTTACTTTGGTCAAGCATTATTGTCAATTTTGGTTTTTTAGGCTTTTTTAAATACTACAATTTTTTTCTGGACAACTTTATTACAGCCTTTTCGTTTTTTGGTTACCCCATAAGCGCCAGATCATTAAACATCATATTACCAGTAGGGATAAGTTTTTATACTTTTCAGACCTTAAGTTATAGCATTGATGTGTATCGAAAGAAGTTGGAACCAACCAAAAATTTGATTGTTTTTTCGGCTTTTGTTAGCTTCTTTCCTCAATTGGTTGCTGGTCCAATTGAACGTGCCACGAACCTCCTGCCACAATTCTATAAAAAAAGAACCTTCAATTATAACAAAGCTGTTGATGGTTTACGCCAGATTCTTTGGGGTTTGTTTAAAAAGATGGTGATTGCAGATAACTGTGCTATTTTTGTCAATACCATTTTTGATAACCACCAAGACTATTCTGGGAGCACCTTAGTTTTAGGCGCTGTTTTTTTTGCCTTTCAAATTTATGGGGATTTTTCAGGATATTCTGATATTGCAATTGGCATATCCAGACTTTTTGGGTTCAACCTAAGGCAAAACTTTGCCTTTCCCTATTTCTCAAGAGACATTGCCGAGTTTTGGCGTAGATGGCACATCTCACTGTCTACTTGGTTCAGGGACTATTTATACATCCCATTGGGAGGAAGTAGAGGCACTAAAAGCAAAGTGATAAGGAATGTGTTTATTATTTTTATAGTCAGTGGGTTTTGGCATGGTGCGAATTGGACTTTTATTGTTTGGGGCGCACTGAATGCTATCTACTTTTTACCCTTATTATTAGCTAACAAAAATAGAAATCATTTAGAAGTCGTTGCGTCCAATAAAAAATGGCCTTCTCTAAAAGCCTTTCTAAACATTCTGTTAACATTTGGATTAACCACTTTGGCTTGGGTCTTTTTTAGAGCCGAAAACATATCTCATGCCTTACAATATATCAAAGGCATGTGTAATAGCAGCCTCTTTTCTATTCCTGAAGTTAGACCCACAGATCTAATGATTCTTTTAATCTGTTTTATTAGCGTTGAATGGCTGGGCAGACGTAACCTATATGCTATTGAGTCCTTAGGTTCTAAATGGAAACGACCTTTAAGACTCGCATTTTATTATTCCTTAATTATTTCAATTTTCTGGTTTAACAGAAACGAACAAACTTTTATTTATTTTCAGTTTTAACTATGAAACTATTTTTTCGTAAAATAACAATCTTCTTTATTCCTTTGGGGTTATTGGGCTATCCATTAGATATATATATATCTAATCACTACTAACCGACAAAATAATATAAGGAGCCATCTATTTAGACAGCTCCTTTTTTCATATTTTTAGTTTACCAAGACAAAAAATATGAGCAATAAAAATAGAGAAAAGAATTTAGTCGGTCAGC
>Ga0208015_1000570_pt1 | contig 18013 bp, 16 predicted proteins | sample 26BtaG_FD_184101 | JGI IMG/M metagenome (GOLD analysis project Ga0208015, IMG submission 184101) | Marine viral communities from Cariaco Basin, Caribbean Sea - 26B_WHOI_OMZ_CsCl (SPAdes) (version 2) | ecosystem: Environmental > Aquatic > Marine > Oceanic | place: Caribbean Sea: Cariaco Basin...
TAAGTCCAGTTAATTTGAGAATAATTGATCATTGTTAGTAGGAAGAATATTATTGTAAAAATTTGTTTCATATTAATCGGGGTTTTTCTGATATTACTGCCACATTGTCTTTATAAGCACTAAAAGTAATCCTATCTGCCCTCAGTGTGCCAATTGAAGTTACTTTAAATGTTGAACGTTATCGATTCAAATTTTCAATTCCCAATTTACTACCTTTCCCTAAACTTTCCTATAAGTAGAGCTACGTATTTTAAAGTCATTCCATAGGGTTTGATGGCCGATAGTGTTGGTGAGCACGAGCGGGACGGTCGTGTTAGCAGGGGGGCAGTTCATGAGGTCTTAGGAAAATAAACACCATAGGCATAGCGCAGGCAAACAAGGTCATGCATTTGACGGCCATAGCCTATAACCTTAAGAAGTACTTGAAGTTTACCCAAAATCCCGCAAAGATCAAGGCAAAAGCACTTGGTCATATGTTTTTTCTAATAAAGGCGCTGCAAAACGCAATGACCTTCACTTTGAGTCCAACCAAAATATAGTTGACAAACTGATTGGCTACAAAATAAAAGCCCTTAAAGGTGCTTGAAAAAGTTCAGATTCTGAAATTTTATGGGGTTGTGCAACGGTTACCATTGTTGTAAGCTGGCTTTCCGCGTCCTGCTTGGTTTTCAGAAGTTCAATGATTGTTAGGAAGTATGCGTTGGTAAAAACATACTCTTTTGCAATTGTTGGTTGCAGCGTTGGCTCGTGCGAAACGTAAGTTCACGAACACCAATAATCAAATTCAAAAAACCGTGAGTAATTGCAAATGTGTATGGCTTAAGCGTGAGCATTATTTCGTTATTACTCTGTTTTTCTTAAAATTCTCTGCTTGTTCAAATATGTCTTTATACACCTCGTCTCTTTCAACTGGCGGATAACCGTGTTCGTCCAAGAGTATTATTAGTCCAACTTTTAAAGCGGATTTAATGTCTTCTCGTTTGCTCCAATCAGGATATTTGGCTTGTGAGTCCACCAAGTCTTTAACTGCCTGGGCTAACACAATCAGTTTGTCTTCAGGATATTTGAAGTCATACTTGATGCACAAGTCTTTCAGGATGTCGTAAAATGCTTTTTCTTCAAAGTCAATTCCTAATTCGTCACCTGCGGAAAATTCCTTTTGAACTTCCCAAATCAAGTTGGTCAAGTGCTCTGCCATTTCCTCGTACACCTCACTTCGCAAAACATCATCTTCTTTTCGCTCGTTGTAGCGTTCTACCAAGGTTTGCATTTTCTTAGAGAAGTCAATTCCTTTTACTTTATTGACTTTCTTCATCTCTCCAATGGCTTTGGCTAAAAGCTGTTGAAGCAATTTGATTTTGGTGTGTGGCAACTTGATTTTATCAATCTTAGCTAAATAGTCTTCTGAAAAAAGGTCTTGTTCGCTTTGTTTTTCATCTCCAAGTTTGAAGATTTCCTGAACGCCATCACTTTCCAAAGCGTCTTTTATCATTTCCCGAACTTTAGCGTTCATCTGTGCCGTGTCGGGTGCGCTGCCTTTGGTAAGCTTGAAAACGATTGACCTAACTGCTAAATAGAAGTGCGTATAGTCTCTTTCTATTTGAGTTAGTTGCTCGCTTCCTACACAAATATCATAAGCGGCTTTCAGTCGCTTTACCAAGCCCATAAATCGGGTTTCCAAGTCTTTGGTCAACTGAACATATTCAGCAGCCATATTCAAGGTATTCAACTGTTCTAAAGTTGTACCATCGAAATATTTTGAACTGTCAAACTTATGGAAGACTTTGGCTAAAAGGTCTAAATGGTTTCTTACAACAATTAGCGATTCTTGAATGTCTTCAAAGTTTTCTCTTTCGCCTTTGTTGTATTTGGCAAGTGCCATATTCATTGCCTTTTTGATGCCAATGTAATCGACAACTAAGCCTTTGTTTTTGCCTTCAAACTTTCGGTTAACTCTTGAAATGGTCTGAATCAAATTGTGTTGCTGAATAGGCTTGTCAATGTAGATGGAATCCAAGAACGGCACATCAAAACCTGTGAGCCACATATCGACCACAATGGCGATTTTGAAATTGGATTTTTCATTTTTAAACTGCCTGTCTAATTCCTTACGGTACTCTTTTGTGCCGAGTAAATCGTACATTTCTTTTGGGTCGTCTTTTCCTCTGGTCATAATCATTTTGATACGCTCCATTGGTTTGATTTCCCTTTTGTCCTTATCTGTTAAAACAGCTCCTTCTTCGGCAATCCGTATTTCAGACCATTCGGGTCTTAAAGCAATTACATTTTTGTAAAATTCATAGCCAATTTCACGGCTACTGCATACGAACATTGCTTTCCCTTTAACAGTAGCTCCCTCGTTTACTCTGTTCTCATAGTGTTGTACAAAGTCTTCTGCCAATTTCAGCAAGCGGTCTGGGTCGCCCAAAATGGCGTTCATTGTAGCCGTTGCCTTTTTGCTTTCTTCTATTTGATATTCATTGGCTCCTGCTTCGGCTGCTTCTTCGTAGTATTTTTCTATTTTCTCTAATTCGCTGTTGTGCAAGGCAACCTTAGCTGCTCTGCCTTCATAGACTATACGAACTGTGATTTCATCTCTTACCGATTCGGTCATTGTGTAGGCATCTATTACTTTACCGAATACATCCAAAGTGGCATCTATTGGCGTTCCTGTGAATCCTACAAAGGTGGCATTAGGTAAAGAATCGTGTAGGTATTTTGCAAAACCGTAGGTTTTCTTAACGCCATCTTTGGTGACTTTTACTTTCTGGTCAAGATTGGTTTGACTTCTGTGGGCTTCATCCGAAATACAAATCACATTGGTTCGTTCGGTGAGTAATTCGGTATCTTCGGTAAACTTGTGAATGGTGGTTAAAAATACGCCACCGCTGTTTCTGCCTTGCATCTTGGTTCTCAAATCGGCTCTGCTTTCAACACTTTCTACCGCATTGTCGCCAATGAATTGTTTGGCGTTGGTAAATTGCCCTGAAAGTTGGTCGTCCAAATCGGTTCTATCAGTGATGAGCACAATGGTTGGGCTTTCAAAATGCTTGCTTTTCATCAACAAACGGGTGAGATAAAGCATTGTAAAACTCTTTCCGCTTCCTGTTGCACCAAAGTACGTTCCGCCTTTTCCGTCACCGTCTGGTTTTTCCGCTTTTTTGATGTTTTCGTATAAACTGCGAGCTGCATAATATTGTGGATAGCGACAAACGATTTTCTCATCCTTTTTAGAAGAATCTGGAATGTAAATGAAGTTCTGAATAATGTCTCGCAAGCGGTTTTTATGCAGCATTCCCTGAACCAAAGTGAACATACTGTCTATGCCGTCCACATCTTTTGCCAAACCTGCAATCCTTCGCCAAGCATAGTAAAACTCATAAGGGGCAAAGAATGAACCTGCCTTGTTGTTCACCCCATCACTGATGATGCAAAAGGCATTGTATTTAAACAGCTCGGGAATGTCTCGTTTGTAACGAGTTGTTAATTGAACAAAAGCATTGTGAATGGTGGTGTTTTCCTGAATGGCTGTTTTAAACTCAAAAACCACCACAGGCAAACCATTGATGTATAAAATGCCGTCTGGTATGCGTCTTTCTGTGCCAACAATTTCCAATTGATTGACAAACTTGTAAATATTGGTATCAGGTGGATATTGTTTTTCGGGTTCAGCCGCAATGACGTCTAAATTTTCACTTTGTCGTTGACGGTCTAAACCTGCATAATCAATGAGCGAAATATGAATGTCTTTTTGGGTGCGGTCTTCTCGTTTGAGGATAAAACCGTCTGCCAACCACTGCATTATTTTTTTGTTGCTTTCGTAAAGGTCTGCCGAAGAAAGTGTTTTGAGTTGTAAAATAATGGCTTGGGCTTCGGTTTCAGTTAGGTTGGCGTTTTGATAACGAGTGAGCAAATAAGTTTTTAGGTCTTTCTCAATGAGTACTTCGCTTTCATCTGCACGTACCAATCTACTGCCCACAAAATGTGGATAGCCTTCATTTCCTAAAAGCTCTATAAATGCTTGCTCTAATTTCGCTTCAGTAAATTTCATTGGCTAATTATGTGAGAAGTTGTATAAATAATCCATCATTTCACTTGCGAAACTTCTAATATCTTCCTCATTACTGCTTGAGAATAAATGTGAATCAGTATTTAGCATAGTTCTAAACTCGTGGAATTTCGCATTTACAGCATCATCAGTGAAAATGGCGTCTATTTTCTCACTTAATGTACCAAACGGTGTATCACTTGCTGAAAAGGCTTTGAACTCTTTGATGTAGAAGTGTGGCAAATAGAGACTTTCCAAAAATTTTCTCAAATCAGTTCTAATGTCTTCTTCGCTTTCTCTGTTAATAAAGGCTTGGATTTTTGAGAATACCCTTTCGTATGTAGTTTCCGTAAATAAATTGCTATCAATTCTGCGTAGAAAGCTTGAATTATTGTTTTGAGCAATTTCAATGAAAGAAATAGTAAAGTCATCATTCATTCCTCTTTCCATAAAATTGCGAATGAAATGAGAGTAATGTGTCAAGACAATAACTTGCCGCATTTCTCTTAAAGTATCTTTAATACGGGTAATAGATTTCAATATGCGATTGTCGTCAAAACTTGTAACTGGGTCGTCCAACACGATTATCGCATTTTGCTTTTGTTCAGGCGTTAAAAAATCCATTTTTGCCCAAAATAAAGAGAGTGCCAAAGCCCGTTTATCCGATTCACTAAAGACTTTGGTAATGTTAGAGTCGTTTATCTCGACATCTTTGAACTTTACTTTTAAAAAATAAACAGGTAGCTGCCCGCGATTATCTGTACCTCTTTCAAGTGTGAAATTTTCGCTACCAAACTGTTTAAAGTGAAAATCAATTCGAGTATAGAATCTATCAAGGTATTGGTTTTGATTTACAGATAATGCTTGTTCATTTGCAGCTATTCTTCCTTCAATGACTGTTATTTCTTGTTGTTCTCTTTGATATGAAACGCAAGCATCATCTTGCTCAACTCTTGCAATTGCTCCTTTTTTAGTTTCAATTTCAGTTTGTAATTCAGAAATCTTAGTACTTATCTGTGTTAAGTCACGATATGGCTCTTTAAATAATCGTATCGACTCCCTAATACTGTCAATAGTTTCGGAAATTGAAGATAAATTTCTTTGGTAGTTTGCGTAATTTTCTAATAAACTGGTAAAATCAATTAATTGAACAATTTCGTGAGGCTTTCTCTCTTTGGTGTTGAATGCTTGATTTACTTGTTGAGAAAATTGAGTTGATAAATCAACAAGACCCGTTTCGTTCGTTGAAACTATTAACTCATTTAATCGAGTTACCAAAGCTGTGAAAGCATCTGTATTTATTAACTGAGCATATTGTAAAAGTAGAGCTTGTTTTGCTGTGACCGCATTCAATGAATTGGAGTTCAATGCTCTCCATTGTCTTCTTAAGCTTTCAATCGTATTTGAAATGTCGGAAATATAGTTGCGGTATGCTTCATTAAAATAAGAGTGGTACGCATTAAGTAAATCGGCTGCGGTTTCCAAAGATTGACCACAGAATGAGCAATTTTCAGAATCGCTTTTTCGAGTGTCTAAACCCTCTTTAATCCACTGTTCTGCATTTTCAGATATTTCAAAATTATTTTGAATGTGGTCTTGAAGTTTAGCAATTGCAGCTGAACTAATCTCATTAAATTCTCTCTCTAATAAATCGTTTGTTTGGCTTACTAACTCTTGAACATTTGTTGTAGTAGCATTGAATTGGGAAATGTCTTCAATTGATAATATTTCTGTAGGTCTTTCAAGTCTTTGTTGTTCTTGTCTGAGCCTTTGTTCTAAATCAGCTAATTGCTGTTTTGTAACTTCAAGGTTAATTGAACTCGGGTCGATAGATAAAAAAGGTAAATAATCTGCTTCTGGCTTACCTCTTAAATATGCTGGCAAGATATTAGGAAGTGCTCCTCTTTTCTGCCTTAATATTCTTTTATCCTCAGCGATTTGTGTTGCCAACTGAACTCCCTGTTGACCGAGAACGAACCTTGTAAAATTCTCCTTGTTCTGCCGTTCAATAGAGAGACCCGTAAATAAATTTTTGTGTATGAAATCAGAACCGAAAATGTGAAGATTATCATTTGAGTTCAATTGTGTCCAAGAATTATTTGAAAAAGTACACAGCAGCTGGTTAGTAGCATTATGTGGTCTTACTGATATTCTTACACTTTGATTTGAATTAACAGTAGGAATAGACTTTCGAGATGTAATTAAGGTTGGTTCATTTTCTTTCAGCGAAGAAAGTATATCTGTTAATGTTGTTTTTCCTTTTGTATTAAGGCCATAGATAAATGTCAGTTTTTCAAATTGAATTGAACCACCATTCGGAAATTCCCGGAATGCACCCACATTATTGATGCTGTTAATTTGCTTTATCATATTCCTAACTTTCTATTGTTTGCATTTCCATCCCCTCCACAACCCCTTTCATCAGCACAGGGCAGAGCGGTTTAATACTTTCTTTTAACTGCTCATTGATGCGTTTGCGGGTTTCTAAGGTGTGGTAAATGGTTACAATGGCTTCTTGTTTTTCTATGCTGGGAATGGGCAATTTTACATCACACATATCAGCCCAAGTGAATAGTTCGGTGGAACTTCCCCAAGAATTAAAACGAGTATAGCGGTCAAATTCAGACCTATAAAAGAATAAATATAGGTACGCTGGATTGAGTATGTCCAAAGCGTCTCTTTTTACTCGGAATGCAGTATTATTCCAACTTGTAAGGAATGTTTCCGAAGTATTATTGTAACCTAAGCCAATCTTATCGCCCATTCTTGTTGTTCGACTATTATACACGAACTCACCTGGGGAAATCATATAAAACTTTTCGAGATCTCTTCCTGTATTGTTGGCCTTGGTAGGCATAAATCGCTTTGTGTTGGAAACACCTCTTACATCATCAACTCCAAACTTCAAATCTCTATTTCGGGTCTCGTTCAACTCAATATATTTTCCCAATCGTTTCAGCGGCTCTTTCTTAATCAAATCCTCAATGTAAGTATCGCAAATCAATTGCAAATCTTCCAAGCTGTTTTCATACACTTTTTGATTGGTGAGCAAGCCTTTGTAAAGGGCTACATATTTTCGTTGTTCGTCAATGTCTGGAATGGGTATTTCAACATTACATAAGTCATCCCAATTGAAAGTTTCTCTGGCACTTCCCCAAGAATTAAAACGGGCGTACCTGTCAAACTCAGCACGATTAAACCAAATGAAGAGATATTCTGGCAATAGATGCTTTTCGTCTGTTTCAAAAACAGTGTAAATACTTGACACAATACAAGTTTCTTCGTCATTTAGAGCAATGGCAATTTTTTCACCTCTTCTTGAAGTATCAGCTACATAAACGAATTGCCCTACTTCCGCAATCTTGTAATTATGAAGACTAACGTTAGTCATATTGGCAACCGACTCTATCAAAACTTTACGTGTTGAAACTCCTCTCAAAAGGGTAACTTTTGAATCTGCATTCCGAATGTCAACTTCTCGAATGTATGGACCAATCTTCTTAAAGCTCATCATCGGTATTTTTAGGGTTCAACAATTGGGTATGGCTTTGCAGTAAAATGCTCATTTGGCTAATGGCGATTTGATTGAGCTTTGCCAATCGGTCGCTTTGTGGCAAACCATCGTTGATAAACACCGCATTCAGGTTTTCTAAATTGGCTAAGCAAATTAGTTGTGAAGCATTGGCATCATCTCTCATATTTCCTTTTTTATCAGGATTTTCATCTCGCCATTGTTTGGCTGTCATTCCAAACAGAGCCATATTCAAGATGTCTGCTTCATTGGCATAGACATAAGAAATTTGCTTTTTGCTCAGGTGTTTTGGAATCAGGTTTTCTTTTATGGCATCGGTATGAATGCGGTAGTTGATTTTTGCCAATTCTCGCTTAGCAGACCAACCCAATTGCTTTTGCTCTTCTTCTTTTAGGCGTTGAAACTCTTTAATGACAAAGAGCTTAAACGTTGGATTGATGGCAGAGCAAAATTCCAAGGCAATATCTTTGTGGGCATAGGTGCCTCCATATTTCCCCTTTTTTACTATAAAACCAATTGCATTTGTTTTTTCAATCCATCTCCCGGGACTTAATACAAAACTGGGTAAGCCGGCATTCATTTTAAAGTGGTCAAATTCCACCACTTTAAAGTCTGGATTATACAATTGTTCCCAAGTGCCAATAAATTCTAAGGTGCTTCTGGTTCTAATCCAATTCTTGATAACATCTGCTGCCCTTGAATCATTTTCTTTGGTCTTAGCAATATCCGTTAGCGAAATGAAATCATTTTCTTGGGAATGGAGCACTGTTATAGAGATACCCCTTACTTCGATCGTATTTTTTTTATTTTGAGTCATTCTATGCTGCTAAATTGGTTTTTACGTTTCTAAACCCCTCGAATTCGATGGATTTAAAATTGGGGTTTCGCATCCAATTCCCAATGACCGCACTGTTGTCATCTGTTTTGTGTTTGGCAATATCTGTTAATGAAATATAGTCTTGTTCATTATTGCCAATAACGGTAATTTCATTTCCTTGGACTTCTATTTTTTTCTTCTTGTTCATAACTCGTAGCCCAATGTTTTAAATGCGTTTATCAATTGAGCTTGCGATTCTTTTTCTTCTTGCAGCAGGGTTCTAAAATCTTGCTGAATTCGTTTCATCTCGGTGTCAAAGTCAATACCACTGTCTTTGTCCACAAACTCAATGTATTTGCTTGGCACTAATGAAAAATCGTTGGCTTCCAAATCTTCAAAACTGGCAGATTTGCAAAACTCGGGTACGTCTTTGTAGGTGGTTTCATAATCGGCTTGCTGCCAATTGTGAAAGTTTAGTGCTACTTCCTGTATGTCGTCTTCGGTAAGTTCAATGTATTTTTTCTCGTACTCGCTGCCCCAACGTCTTAAATCCATAAACAGGATTTCGCCTGTGCGGTCTCGGTAGTTTTTGGGCTTCTCTTTGGTGTTATCTGTGCGTTGTTTTTTGTTTTTGTTCAAAATCCAAAGCGTAACGCTTATGTCAGTCGTATAAAACGTATTTCGTGGAATGATGATAATGGCTTCCACCAAATCATTTTCGATCAATTTTCTACGGATTTTGTATTCTTCGCCACCGCCAGAAAGTGCGCCATTGGCAAGAATGAAACCTGCAACGCCATTTTCAGAAAGTTTGCTCACCATATTCAAAATCCAACCGTAGTTGGCGTTACTTTTTGGTGGCACTTCATAGCCCATCCAACGTGGGTCGTCCAAGAGTTCATTTTCACCTCGCCAATCTTTCAGGTTAAATGGCGGATTCGCCATAATGTAATCGGCTTTCAGGTTTTTGTGCTGGTCGTTGGAAAAAGTATCAGCGTGTTTGTCGCCAAGATTTGCCGCAATACCACGAATAGCCAAATTCATTTTTGCCAACTTGTAAGTGGTTGGCGTATTTTCTTGTCCGTAAATGGAAACTTCCTTTTTGCTTCCCTGGTGGGCTTCTATGAATTTGATAGACTGCACAAACATTCCGCCTGTTCCGCAACAAGGGTCATAAATGATGCCTTTGTAGGGTTCTATCAGTTCAGCCATTAAGTTCACAATGGTTTTGGGTGTGTAAAACTCTCCTTTGCCTTTTCCGCTGCTTTCTTTCAGAGCGAATTTGCCTAAGAAATATTCATACACACGTCCAATTACATCTTGTCCGTCATCTTTGAGTGTGTCAATGTCGTTGATGGTGTCGAGTAGGGAAGCGAGTTTGGTTTTGTCCAATGCTAAACGAGAAAAATAATTGTCTGGCAAAGCACCTTTCAGAGCAGGATTGTTTTTCTCAATGGTGTTGAGAGCCGTGTCTATTTTTAGGGAAATGTCGTTTTGCTTGGCATTTTTGATGATATAACTCCACCGAGAAATTTCTTCTAAGTAGAACACATTTTTCATAGCGTAGAAATCTTTCATTTCCACGTATTTTTCTTTGCCTTCAGCAATCAGTTCTTGTCTGCGTTGTTCAAATTTGTCGCTGGCGAATTTCAGGAAAATCAGTCCGAGTACTACGTGTTTATATTCGGCAGGCTCTACCGAACCTCTCAACTTGTCGCACGATTGCCACAATGTTTCTTCAATCGCTTTTTCCTTTACTTTCTGTTTGGCCATTTATTTTAAGTTCTTTTTTATCGTTTTCAAATTTAGGTTATTCTGTCCGACCGTTGGCAAAAAACAGCTCTTTTGGTTTCTTGAGCGTTGGTAAAAACCAATTGTGCTGTTTGTGCGTGGGTTTTTTGTATGCCGCACAACGTTTTGTGAATGGGTAGTGGCGTGGTTAAGCAACTAAATTAGCAAACTTTTACGAGCCTGAGGAAATTCCGCAGGAATTTCCAAGTAGGCGAGAACCAAGCAATTGTTTTTACATGGTGTTGGCAGTAGTTTTTTATTCATTTTTCTCAAAATAATGTCCTTCATTATCAAACCTTTTAAGGAATTCTTCGAGAGAATCGGATATTAATTCATTAAAGTAATAAATTGAGTTTTTACCATCTACACTTTTTTTATCCATAGTTAAGTAAGTTCCTTCGACAATTTCCATAAAAAGAACTCTTTCAGGAAATATTTTATAATATTCTAAGTCAGGGTCAAATTCATAATGTCCTTCCCTAAGATTGATTATTTTGAAATTATTTGGTGGTAATAAGCGGTCAAAAGAATATTCACTTTTATTATGAAAAAATCAAAATCCGATTTGTTTCCAAAACTCCCTTAGTTCTGTTGGGATGTCAATAAATTCTATAATATTTAAGTAATCAACTTCTTTTAATTTGATAAGTGTATGCTTTGTCAATTCGTTATTTACCCCTTTCGATGTGTCAAAAACATATTTCTCTAAAAATTTAAAATCACTCATGTCTTATGAATTTTGTGTCTCTGTTTTGGGAATTCTGATTAAGATTTTAATAATGTGTTGAAAATCAAATATTAGTGATTGTGGTTTTTAACTTTTTTTTCTCTGCCATCCTCATTAAACGTTAGCATAAAGTGATTAATTTTTTTCCGTAATGAGGTGAATTACTGCCAACTTGTATTTATAAGCACTAAAAGTAATCATATCTGTCCTCAGTGTATTAATAAGTCACTTTAGATGTTGTACTTTATAGATTCAAATTCCCAACCCCCAATCTACCACCTTTCCCCTAATTTTCCAATAAGTAGAACTACGTATATTTCACCCTCAAAACCCTATTTTCCTTAGTTCTCTCCCAAAATCGGCTCACAACCCTTCCCGAAAATCGCATTTAAAGAACCCAAACCATTGTCAAACGCAAGCGGAGAAAGATCTTTAAAAACATCCATAACCTCGATACATTGGTAAATAAATATCACAGACCAAAATCAAGAGCGTTTTTTAAAATACGCCTTAATCTCCCTCGCCGTGTCCCGCGCCGTTTTCCCTACGCCATAGATGGTGCCAGAGGCAAAGCCGGTCCAAAAGCCATAGCCTACCAGCCAAAGCTGAGGTTCTTTTACGGAACGGGTGCCCTGGGTGGCAATCTGATGATTTTCCACCACATCCAAGGTTTCCAAATGTTTGAGGTTGGGTTTAAAACCGGTACACCAAATCACGGCGTCAAAAGCTTCCTTCTTGCCATTGTCCCAAACCACGCCGTCTTTATAAAACGAAGCAAATGGTCTGACGTCGTGATACACATCGCGCTCTAGGCCATCCCTAACGCTTTCTACAAGAACGATATCACTTAAGGAGACCCGCCGATTAAACGAGTCGGTGGTCTCGTCAAAAAAACTGGCGTTGGCTTGATTGAACAGGTAGCGGCCATCGATATCTTCGGGAAGAAACCGCGGGGGATCCAAAGTGACCCAAGTCGTGTCCGCCACTTTTGATACTTCCGCAAGGATCTGGGCGCCGGAGTTGCCACCACCTATAATCATGACTTTTTGGTCTCTAAAAGCATCGGCATTGCGATAGTCCGCCGTATGCAATTGCACACCTTGGTAGGCCTTCTGATTGGGGTAGTGGGGGAGGTGCGGATTTTTGGCCGTTCCCGTAGCACTGACCACGGCCTTGGCGTAGATAGTTCCTTGATTGGTTTCAACCTTAAATAGATCGGCTTGCTTGGTGACCTGAACGACTTCGGTGTTTCTTTGCACTGGAAACTCGTAACGGGCTTTGTAGGCTTTGAGATAGGCGATAAATTCATCCCTAAGCGGGTATTCGTCCTTGGTGTCTGGCATCTGCCACCCGGACAGGGAACTGTAATCGGTGGGTGAGAATAGTTTCAGGCTGTCCCAATAGTGCAGCCAGGCACCACCCGCTTCGTCTTGATCGTCCAAAATGAGATAATCCAAACCGCTCCGTCTTAAAAAATACGCCACAGAAAGTCCTGCTTGTCCGCCGCCAATGATGATGAGATCGTAACTTTTCACTTTAGATATCGGTTTTATAAATTATTGTCGCGCTTCGGTTTTGGGATGTTCTCATGGGTTGCTGCCGATTTGTGAAAATACATAAAACATTTCGGTAGCAATCTGCAAACTTCGTTCCTGATATTTTTCAACTTGTTGTGGCGTATTGTCAAAAGCCTTCGGATCGGCATAGGTGATGGGGATGCGTGCCTCAGAACCGGGTACGAACGGACAGGCTTCATTGGCTGAATCGCAGGTCATGATGGCGGCAAAGTCAGACTTGGGATTAAAATCGTCCTCCAAGCGTTTTGAAAAGCCCATAATGGGATGGGCGTTGGCGGCATATTTGATGCTGTAGATGGGATTCTTGCCTTCGTAAAGTTGCACGATCTGAAACCCAGACTTCCGCAAGGTCTCCGCCACCATGGGGAACAGGGCGGTGCTTTCTGTGCCACCCGAATAGCAGAACACCTGTTTCAACTGAAAATAATGGGCCATGGTCTGCGCCCAGACTTGCGATAAATGGCTCCTTCGCGAATTGTGGGTGCAGATAAAATGTAGGTTCACTACCTGATCCCGATCGACTTTCGACTGAATATAGATCACCAAAGGTTGTAAGAGGATTTTTCGTGCAGCGGTTATTGTTTCTGGCTTTAATTGGGAAATGAAGCTTTCAATTTTTGGGAAGGTCATAGTGATTTTATTTGGTGGAATTTAATTTCAATTTAGAAGGTACAGTTGAGGGTGGATCATTAATATAAATGTTCATTTGTTGCTGCACTAACATCATAGGAAAAACGCAAAGGTGTAAACAATCAATGCAGTAATGGCTGTATAAAACAGGCCGATAATGGTGACATAGCCGAGTCTTTTATGGGTGATCGAAAAACTGCCTGGCAAGGTTTTGCGTTTTTTCCATTTTTTATTGGAGGTGAAAATGGTAATGCCCCAAATGATATAGGTCAATACGGCTCCGATGATATGCGCCACCAGCACCGTCTTGAAAAATGGGGTATGGGTATATTCGCTATTGGCCACCAAACTCCCCGAACCTCCTGCCACCCGAATCTGAATCTCCAGAATGAGCACGGCAATCACACAGGTCCAAAAGAGGCGCTTTTGAATTTTAATGTGGGTGGGATAGTCCTTCTTCTTGATAAAGGAGACGGCATAAAGTGAAATAAAAGGGGCTAATACGGAAAGGATAAGGATGCCAAGGGTAATGATAAAGGTGGTAGTCATGCCTGCTTTTGGTTTCTGTTTAATAGAGACGCTAACTTAAACAAAAAAGAGTTAAAATTTATCGCAGATTCATTATAATCGTGCAGATGTACCACACTGTTCATCCTTGTGGCTCATCTTCCAGAAAACCCCGGAATATTAAAAATGCCCACGGCAAGGTCGATCCAAACCAATAGAAAGATCAATAGGATGATGCCACAAAGAAGGAGTCTGTTTTTCTTGCTCCTTACTTTTCTCAATACGAATTCACTTAACAATCCACCGCTGAAGACCATGATTCCAAATACTATAAAGTCGTCCAGCTTCCAGTTAAAGCCTTTGCCGTCCACTCCCGTACCTATGGTCAATTGCAGCATCAATGGCACCATCAGAAGTAGGCCTGCGCCAAGTAATATACCGATGAGTCTTTTATTCGAAGTGTTTGCGGGTGATTGATTTGTTTTCATTTTTTTGCCAATAACTTATTTTTTGCTCTTTGTCTGAAGAAAAACCATGATGACAGCCGTGGTAATGATACCCATGATCAATCCGCCAACACTACCTTGGATGATATAGTTTTTAAGATTGAAATAGGCTTCAGCTTCTGCTACAGATTTGTAATATCCTGTTTCTACGGAATAGGCAATGACGTTTGGAAAAAATTCAGGAGTGATGATGGTGGAGGTGATCCATTGGGTCAATGGACTCAACAAGGCGATAAATACCGAGATGATCAACCCCGACACAAAACCTTGTTTATAGCTCATCTGTCCCTTATAAAAGTTACGTTTTTTATCTTTCAGGGCCAATACCATCATTATAATTGCCGGAATGGCAAACAGGTTGGTGAGGTACATGTGCTTGTCAATATGCGTGCTATGAAGGCCGGTCAGTTTTTCCAACAGCATCCAAAGTAAGCCAACAACAGAAAAGATAATGGCCCATTTAATTTCAATTGTTCTTGTTTTCATCGGTCGGTTATTTTGCGTTTTCGTAAGCGGTTTGAAGCCAATTTACCACTTCCTGATCAATGTCTTTGAGCTCTGTCAACTTTATTTTGTGGGAGCACATGGCATTGGGTTTTTCAGCTTCTAATTTCTCTTTTGGGGCCTGGCCTTTTAAATTAATGCCGATTTCAAATCGGGTCTTGGTAGCAGGGTTAAGCGTGGCAAACTGCTTTTTGCGCCTTAAACTGACATAGGCTTTTTTGGGTGCAATGTCAATGTCATTCCCAAAGCTTTGTATGGTGGAAATTAGCTTGTCGTAAATTGGTTTTAAATGTTCCTTTCCTTGATACTGATTGCTTATCAAATCGTCTTGATTAGCAACGGATCCTGCATCTGATTTGTTGGCTTTGTGGGCCACTAAATTCGCAAAACCGTATGTGAAGTCGTGTTCTTTCTTTAAAAACGTAATGATGGCATTGTGCTTGGTCAGGTGCTGCTGTTTTACAATGTCGATCCATTGTTCCAAGGTCTTGCCTGTGTTTTTGTATAGATTGTCAATCATTGTTTGGGCTGGATCCATAGGCAAGAGTATGTTTTATATGACCTTAATAAGATCGACTTGAACCAAGCCTGATCAAGGTCAGGATGTTTTCTATCAATAAAAGTACAAAACTATTTTTAAAAATCTGTCATGTCATTTTAGTTAGTGAAGAGAATTTATTAAGTAGGTGTTGACTAAGTCCTAACCAATCGGATATCATCCTCTTTAAAAGTTGTTATTCATTTCCACCAGTGGGTTTACGCCTTGGTTCTTGATTTATGAGTTCGATGGCTTTCTCCAATAACTCATCTCTGCCCTGTTTTATGCCTTCTATGGTTGGTTTAATTTCGACATCTGGAACGATACCGACTCTTTGGGTCTCTGTGCCATCAGGATAATAAACACCTATGCCTGAAATATTGGTGAGTAACCCACCAGGTAAATATATAGAGGATACGTCGCCATCTGCTCCAGCGGTGGTGCTGCCTACAACAGTGGTGTTTGCTCCAACTCTAAATGCCATGCTTGTATATTCGGCCTGGCTTTGTGTGGTTTCATTTACCAAAACCACTAATTTACCGTTGTAGGTTATATCACCTTTGGGAATCTCCAATGGCGGTGTGAAAATAAATTCGCCGACATGATCACTATTAAAATTACTGAATTTCACGAAGGGCGTTATTGATGAAACGAAATAGGAGCCTAATGAAAAAGGGACAAATACCGACGGATAGTTCCGAATATCTATGATTATACCTTTGGTGTCCTTAAAAACATCTTTTATTTCAGGTATGTCCTCTTTCTTGATGAACTCTAAGCTGACATAACCAATATCTGGTGCAATAAATTTATAAGATTTGTCAGTAGTCCATCGATACCATCTCATGTTTAAATCTTCCTGTTTATAAAGCGGCAAACGATGTTGATGTTTTTGGTGATTTGAAATATAATCCACGCTGATGTCTTTATTGTTGGAGCGTAAAATATCTCGGGAAATATTTCTCAATTTCGCTGTTCTATTTGAAGCTGGATAATAAGCACCAACGCTATCAATAATAGCTTGTATGGGTTTATGATCTATGGCGGTGATGACATCTCCGATCTTGAGTTTTGCTACGGATTTTAATTCGGGATTGTAATACTCGGTCACGACGAGTTGCTCTTCAATGAATTCTACTTTGAGTGGTGGATAAAACATGCCCCTTCTATTCTGTACGTTATTAAAACCTACATAAGTGAAGCCATGGGAGTCATTGATCTCACCAATGAGTTGAATGCACGCCAATTCATAGTCTAATTTGTTTTTCGCATTGACAAAGATTGGAATATATTCCTTTAATACTCGGTTCCAATCTTTATCCGTCAAGTGCTTATATGGAAAAAAATATTGGATCATATTCCAATAGCGATACAACGTCAGTAGTTTAAATCCGTCATCCTCAAAGGCCATCGCGTAATACTCGTCTTCATTCAAAAATTCAGCATTCCCCGTATAAGCCTTTCCTATATAATAGTGATGTCCTTGAAACCTGTTTTGATAGATCTCCTGTAATTTGTTTTTTAATTCAGTGTTGAGCCCAAACTCATTGAGCCAGGACAGATCTGGTATTAAAACAGCGTCTTTTGAAGTCTCTTGGCATGTTGTACATGTCTCTATGGCGCCATATTTAGAGATCCATTTAAGTAATAACTGGTCTCTTTCGTTCGTGTTTTTTGAACTCATATATTCTGGAAGCATCCTGAAAAGTTCAAAATCCCAATTGTAATTTCCTTTACCGATTTCTGGGTGATTGTATTTTAAGAAGCCCCAGACTTTACCTAACAATTCTAAATTTGTGATCAGCGAATCATTGAGATTTGATATTTCGATATTTGAACCTGAATCAAATTCTTCATCTAAAGTAGCCTTATAAACCGGTTTTTCTTTTTCCTTAAGGGTTTGAACATCTTGACCGTCAATTGTCAAAACAAAATCATCAAACCATGCTTCCCCTGAACCAGTCATGATTCCTGCAACTAAAATAGTTTCCGCTTCTTTGGGATAGGCTAAGGTAATCGAAAATTTCTGCCAATCTTTAGTGTCGTTAATGTTCCGGTTCTCCATATTTTCACCGGCTAAAGGTGTGTTGTTACCATCTATCCTTAATAATAATCCAGCATAGCCATTTTCCACATTTCTAATTTTCATATAGCCTTCAAGGGTTATAGAGTCTCCAGTATAATTGGCTGGAATTTCATAAGCAATAACACCATAAGTGCCATTGTCTCTTGATTTGATTTTTCCTGAATAGTTACCGGAATGAACTGTGAGCGTGTCTACCTCTAATGAATGATCGCCCCAATCCATCCAATCTTTGGCAAATAAATAACGTGGGTTGTATGTTTCGAAATCTAAATTGTATTTCTTTTCTGTCTGAGAGAGGCAGCTCATAGAAATAACGGCGAGTATAATTAAAGTAGTATGCTTCATTATGGCTTGGATTTTCAGGTGTTTGAAGCGTTGTGTTTGCTAAAATGCCGACATGTGCCTCATCACGAACCCTTAAAAATACAAAACTACTTTGTGAAATCTGCCGAGATGAATTATTTGATTAGAGAAAAATTGCAAAGTAACGCGACCATGATTGTTTTTCTGGATATTGATCCTATTGAAGCTATTCGGCGATTTTAATTCCCGGATTGAGTTCCAACAAGTCGGCAATCAATTCGTCATTGTTTTTTGGCGCGATATAGACTTCGTGATAGCTATTGAACTTAATGATCAATCCGTTTGTGGCCATCGCTGGTTTAATGCCGCTCCACATCGTTTTGCCAACCACGATTTCTTTGATTTTGGAAATATCGATACGTCCTCTTAAAAATCCGGAACGGTAAA
>Ga0208015_1000577_pt1 | contig 17866 bp, 11 predicted proteins | sample 26BtaG_FD_184101 | JGI IMG/M metagenome (GOLD analysis project Ga0208015, IMG submission 184101) | Marine viral communities from Cariaco Basin, Caribbean Sea - 26B_WHOI_OMZ_CsCl (SPAdes) (version 2) | ecosystem: Environmental > Aquatic > Marine > Oceanic | place: Caribbean Sea: Cariaco Basin...
CATCGGACAGTAGTTTTTTGGCATCATAAATAATGCCGTCCTTTATGGTGTATTTTACGCCTCCCACCCGAACGACCTCATTGTTTTCAGTTATTCTTATAGCGCCTGTTCCATAAAGAGTTTGAAAGTTCACTAATGGATTTTCTTCCACAATGACAAAATCCGCCAATTTACCAACTTCAATAGATCCAATGTCATTTTCCATTCCCAATGCTTCTGCACCATTTAAGGTCGCTGCTTTTATGACCTCCAATGGATGAAATCCTGCTTCACGCAAAAGCTCCATTTCACGAGGGTATGAAAAGCCATAAAGTTGGTAAATAAAGCCTGCGTCAGTACCTACTGTTACTCTTCCACCCCTATTTTTATAATCATTGACAAAATTCATCCAATGTTTATAATTGGTCTTCCACTCGATCTCTTGTTCAGTTCCCCAATTGAGCCAATATGAACCATGAGACTCACGGCTAGGGGCATAAAAATCCCATAAGCTTGGAAGCGTATATTCTTGATGCCATTCCACAAGACGTGCTCGGGTCAAATCTCTATTGGCTTCATAAATAACGAAGGTGGGTGTCAAAGTAAAATCAAGAGCCAGGAGTTCGTCCATAACATCATTATATTTTTTGCTATTAGGTGGCGCTGCTTGTTTCCACAACTGCCCAGCTTCGCCAAAACGATCCTGCTCATTTTGATAATTGTAGTCCAATGAATAGTCTTGAACAGTTCTATCATGAAAAAGCGCCTCGGGCAAACCGTACCAGTGCTCCATAGAAGTTAGTCCAGACCTTGCACTATTCAACACATTCCAGCTCCCCACATACGTTTGCGAATGATGCATTTTTGAGCGCAGCCCTAATTTCTTATTTTCATCCAATGCTGCAGCCATCACTACGGGTGTCGCTCCAAAGAATTTGATGCCATCGGCCCCAAGTTTGGCATTGCTCCGCACCCATTCTCTTGCCTGCTGATCGGTGGCAATAGGGCTTTTGCTATTCTGCCCAAATGACGTATAGGCTTTAATTCTTGGTGCCGTTATTTCATTTTTTTCACTTCTCCGCTTTTCATCAAGAGTCCAAGCGATTCCATTCCCGCTACTGGGATCCACAATGGTAGTAATGCCGTGGCCCATCCAAAGTTTATAAACATATTCTGCCGGTGTCCCCTGAGATCTTCCTCCAATATGGGCGTGACTGTCCACAAATCCAGGCATAATGTACATCCCTTCAGCATTTAGTTCCTTCCCTCCAGCTTTTAAAACTGGCCTCCTTCCTTCTTTAATCGGTACTCCAGGATATCCAACGACTCGGACATCTACGATACGATTGTTTTCTACAACAATATCTACAGGTCCCATCGGGGGCGCCAAGGTGCCATTGATTAGCGTTGCCCCTCTGATAATTAATTGTGACCAAGGGCCCTCACCTTCTTGTCTATCAGGTGCTTTTTCAATTTGGGCAAACATCAAAGAAGAGGACAAAACGGCAATAATCACTAGTATATTAAATTTCATAGATCTAAGATTATAGATTTTAATGTTGAATCCTTGAATTTATCAAATACATGGCATTCTTAAAAGCTTCTTCAGGAAAAATCTTAAAATTACACTAATTCCATGTTTTCCATTTTGGATAATTACTCCCCCAGTAAAGGTTTGACAAAAAAGTCTTTTCGTGAATGGTGGCTAAAATCAACTTGGATCTTAAGAACACAGCCCTCATTTTTATTCCATTTACCCAAAAGTAAACAGAATGGTTAAAACGCTTCTTCCACTTCTTATCACGTTGTAATACTATGTTACTCTATCGGCCATACTTTTTACTTAATAGTTGTCATAATCTAATTGAAGAACATATATTAGCTATGCGATCTTTATTTCATCTTGAACCGTCATGTTTAGTTTGATAATAAGGATCTATCATTTTTACTTATAGAAACAGGGAAGTTATTTTCAACCTGTTGTCAATTTTAAAATGGAAACAGAATAAATATTTAAAAAACAAATATATGCCAAGTGTTTTAATTGAGGTCCGAAAAGACTATAATGAGGAAGACGGGAAAAAAATCATAAATGCTGTCCATTCTGCATTACAAACCGCGTTCAAAATTATTCCAACAGATAAAGTTGTGCGATTGGTTGTCCATCCACCACATAGGTTTGCCTGCCCATCAAACCTTGATAAACCAGAATTCTACACATACATAAACATTGATGCTTATAAGGGCCGTTCAATTGATGCGAAAAGAAGTTTATACAAAAACATTGTAAATAATCTAGAAGCTTTAGGCATCCCAAAAGATCATGTTCTCATCCTTTTGAGAGAAGCTCCTCAGGAAAATTGGGGCATAGACGGCGGTCAAGTGGCCAGTGAAGTCAATCTTGGGTATAAGATTGACGTATGATGTGGGGATGTTTTCCTTCAGCGATTCCATCTGAAATAGAAAGCCATACTTTCAACAGTCGTGATACTTTAGGCCAAAGGAAAAGTCTCGACCAATTTAGGTTAATAAAACACCCATTTGGAACGAGACTTTTAGCACTTTATTTTTCCAGATTGACGTGGAGAACGCTCCTATTTCCCAAATAAATTGTAATAATGGGCGGCAGCTGCCAAATCTTCTAAGGCATGCCCTACGGATTTAAATAAAGTAATGTGCGCGTCGTCCCTTCTACCTGAATGTTTTTTGGTGGCCATTGAAAACAAGTCGGCCTTAATATCTTGTTCCGTCAATATTCCGGTCTTTAATGGAATAACTATATCTCCACTTTCTTTTAATCCACCCGCATAAGTATCCACAAACACTTCCGATCGTCTTATGGCATCATCATCAGCCTCTCGCATATCGGGACGATAAGCTCCAACCAAATCGACATGTTGACCTGGTCTTAAGTACTTGCCCAAAACAAGTGGTGTTGGTGAAAGGGTCGCGGAAGAAATGATATCGACTTCGCTAATTTTATCTTCAAGGTCCTCTATAGGAGTTATTTCGAATTTTTCCCCACTCAATGCCTCGCAAATAGCCTCCGCCTTATCAAAATTTCTACCCCAAACAAAAACTTGTTCAATGGGCCTAACACTTGCATGAGCCTTAATAAGGTTTGGAGATAACGCTCCAGTCCCAATCATTAGTAGTGACTTGGAATTTTCTCTGCTCAGGTATTTTGAAGCTAAGGCCGATGCTGCAGCCGTACGTTTTACCGTTAAACTTTTAGCTTCAATGATCGCTTTTATGGAGCCCTTTAAGGCATCCAAATAAATATAAATGGCCTGAATGGCAGGTAAATCGAATTTTCCATTTGCTGGACTGACCGTTGCTATTTTCACACCGGCTTCCTTCCCTGGATTCCATGCTGGCATCAATAATAGAGTGGATTCCATTCCAACTTCCGGGTTAGGGAAATCATGATGATGCCGCATTGGAACCAAAAGCTCCTTGTTTGAAAACATTTTTTCCAGATCATCGATTAAATTTGGGAAATCTGTGTTTTTTTCTACAAAATCTGCATCAATTTGAATTATATTTTTCATAAATTTTATGAGTTTAATGGTTAACAAGTATGTTTTACTCGTGTAAATCGTATAAATCCTTTCACTCTATAGGCCCACTTGAGGCTATTGAAACTATAGAAATAAAAAGCAAAGAAATCCCATTAACTAAGGTCGGTTAGTTAATGAGATTCTTGGATATATTATAGTCATTGATATAGGATGACTATTAAACGAAGAATAGGTCTACTAAAGATTTTTGTAATCTGGTAAAGTAGGCCTGGTTTTTAGACAATCCTCAATTGTCTTTATAGCATATTTCCTTTCCTCTCCAATAAGTGGAAGGCGTGGTGCCCGTACGTTTTCAGTACCGAGTCCTGTATAGACCTCAGCCAGTTTTATGTTTTGAACCAATTCTGGAACAATATCCAATTCAAATAAAGGCATAAACCATCTGTGAATGTCCAAGGCTTCCTTAATTCGTCCTGCTTTGATCAATTGGTACATGGCCACCGTTTCTTCTGGAAATGCACAGACCAGACCTGCTACCCAACCGTCAGCTCCTAAAACCATGCTCTCAAAAGCGATGGTGTCCACTCCGGTCATTATCTTCAATCTGTCTCCAAAACGATTTTTTATTCGGGTGATATTCATCGTATTTCGCGTCGATTCCTTTACCGCCTCTATATTGTCATGTTTTAATAATTCATCAAACATGTTATGGGTGATCTCTATTTTATAATCCACCGGATTATTGTACACCATTATTGGTAAAGACGTGTTTTTCGCCACCGAGTTAAAAAACTCCAAAGTCTCTCTATCGGTAGACTTATATCGCATTGGAGGCAACATCATGAGGCCAGACGCTCCGTCTTCTTCCGCCATATTTGCAGCCTTTACCGCAGCTCTAGTCGACTGTTCCGCCAGGGTTATCATGACGGGCACTTTACCTTTAACCAGGTCAACTGTAGTTTTTGTCAAACTACGTTTCTCTGCTTCTGTTAAAGTACTTGCTTCACCTAATGTACCCCCCAAAACAATACCGTGAACACCAGCATCAAGTTGTGCTTTAAGATTGGTTTCAAACATTGCAAAATCTAAAGTATCATCATCATTAAATTTTGTTGTGACTGCCGGCATAATGCCTTCCCATTTTACACCCATAGTTTTAAATTTTTATTCGTGTTATTATTAATTAGCAAAGTTAGTTAAGAAAAGTATGGAGATATGGTTCTTATTTATCAACTGTTGATACAATATTGCCCTACCTGTAGCAAATATTGTTTTTTTTGAGTAATATTAGGGTTGATTTTAGACAAAATTCCTAAAAAAAGAAATTCGTACTAAATCAAAACAGACCAAACCACTCAAGCCAACTTGTTCAAAAATCCCAAATAAGGTCAATCGTCATGAAAGTACTGCCTTTTAAAATACCAAAACCAGAACATTATGCTTTGGTTTATCAAGAAGACATAGGAACCTCATTCTATGATCAATTACACCAACATGAAGAGATCCAGTTGAGTTATATTATTGAAGGTGAGGGTAAGTTGATTGTTGGTGACACCATCAATTTCTATAAACCCGATGACATTCTGGTGATTGGGAGCCACCTGCCGCATCTTCTAAAAAGTGACACCAGCGTTGGCGGGAAGTCGAAAATGCTGAGCTTGTTCTTTAGCAAAAAGGCCTTTGGAAAGAGGTTTTTTGAAATGGAAGAGACTAAGGCCTTACAGTCATTCTTCACCAGAGCCACGCATGGCTTTAAAGTAGTTTCTGAAAAGGAAGCAATGATCCAATTATTCTTAAGATTAAAAACTTCTCAAAAATTGGATCAGTTTTTAATTTTGTTGGAATTACTAAAATTGGCATCGACATGTGAATATAAAAGTTTATCCTCTTTTATATACGACAAACAATATTCGGACTATGAAGGAAACAGAATGCGTAATATTTTTGAATTCACAATGAGCAATTTCAACACCAACATCACTTTAGAAGCGGTATCGGAGAAGGCAAATATGACCAAAAATGCTTTCTGCAAATACTTTAAGAAACGTACCAATAAAACCTATTTTCAGTTTTTAACTGAGTTGCGCGTAGAACATGCCACTAAATTATTGCTTTCAAAAAACAAACTCACCGTTGCTGAAATAGCTTATGAATCGGGATTTAAAAACATCTCTAATTTTAACCGACAATTTAAAGACATCAAGAAAAGCACACCATCCGATTTTAGAAAAAAAAGAGTCTAATTCCTTTATAATTATTATGGATTAACTGGTAAAAATATGTCTAAGAACACCCATTCCCTTTTGAACGGAACACGTCCACAGGTTAATAATCAGTGCCTATCCAAAAATCGACACTTCAATCTGTAAACCATTATTCTAGCTTAATCAGTGAGATATCTCAATCTACCTGCACCTAAGGTTTTACGCCAAAAGGGTCCTCAATAGACAACATAGGTTCCGTAAACCATTTTGGCCCTAGTTTGGTCATATAAACATGATCTTCATGGCGAATACCAAATTGGTCTGGCACACAGATCATAGGTTCGATACTAAAACACATTCCTGGTTCTATAACTGTCTCTTCATTCCTGACCACATAAGGCCATTCGTGAATATCCAGGCCAATTCCATGCCCAGTACGATGTGGCAGTCCAGGCAAAGCATAATCCGGCCCTAAACCATGAGCCTCGATAACAACCCGCGATGCATCATCAATAGACGAAAACGTGTTTCCCAATTGAGCGGCATTAAAGGCTGCCTGTTGGGTTTCCTTTTCTAGGTTCCAAATTCGTCTTTGGAGGTCGCTTATGTCACCGAACACATAAGTGCGGGTAATATCTGAAAGATAACCATGCAATTCACAACCGGTATCGATCAAAACCACCTCTCCGTCTTCCAAATTCTTGGGTTCCTTGACTCCATGTGGAAATGAAGTATCCACCCCGAACAACACGATGCAAAAATAAGATCCTGAAGGAATACCATAACGCTTATGCGCTTCGTGAATAAAGTCAGTGACTTCTTTCGCGCTAATGCCCACATGTAGAATTCTCGCTACCGCTTTTTGAACTTCCATGGTAATGTTCATGGCATGCTGAATAATAGCAATTTCTGCTTCAGATTTTACCATTCTGCAACCCGCGGTGATCGGTTTAGAATTAACGAGTTCAAATTTCCGGTTTGCTTTTGCAATCCCATCGCTAATAAAAAACGGAGTACTTTCATCAATTAGAACCACACCTTCATTCACACCATTTTGAGAACATATTTGGGCCAACAACTGATAAGGACTTTCGTGTTCTTCCCAACAATGAATGGTCCCTTCAACCTCCATAAAATCTAAAATTGTTCCTTTTTCAAAACTTGGAGCGATATAGTGCAAGCTTCCATTTGGAAATAACAAAGCACCAACCATACGTTCACTCGAATTCCATTTGGTCCCGGTAAAATAGTACAGATTTGTCCCTGCATGTAGATACATGACTTTTCCGTTTTGATGTTGCATTAATTTGCAAGCCTTATCAATACGCGTATAAAATTCACTTTTTTGAATAGGTTTTACTACATGTGCATTAGGGACAATTGCATTTAATTCGGCTTTAATTGTACTCCCACCGATTCCGATTGTTTTCATAGATTTCTGTATTTTAAAAGGTTCTGTAGGGATGAAAAGAATATTTAACATTACCCATCTCCCAGCGCATCTTTTTATGTCTTTTTTGGATTGGACTTATCCGTTTCTTGATCAGAATGCACACGATACTTTTCTGATTGTAATAATATCTACAAAGATAACTTTTTACTCAACATTGACCTTCTCATTCCATTGGTCAGAATAAATCCGTCGGCTCGATAAATTTTTCGATAGTTTTTATAGAGGTGACTTACCATATGCCCCATACAATCACAGTCATTTTTTCCATCAGATGATTGTTTGAGACAACTAGGTTGCAGCTTATTTTAACACATAAATTCACCGAAAAACCAACATGAACATTTCAAATAACAACAAATTTAGATGGAACATGCTGGCTAGAATAATAGACGATTATCCATAACTAATACTATAGTATCGAGTTGTTAAAATTTTAACATACAGAGGGTTTGAAAAATTGTTTTATTTAAAAAAAAATACAATGTTTGATATACAAGAATTTAAATTAACAACATAATGGAAAGAAAATTAAATGGAATTTTTACACTTTTTTTAGTGTGTTTGGCGCAACTCTGTTTTGCGCAACAAAAGACCGTTTCAGGGGCTGTTACTGATGAGGAAGGCTTGCCTCTTGTAGGTGTAACCGTACAAGTTCAGGGGACAACTGTTGGCGCTCTAACGGATTTCGACGGTAATTTTGCAATTCAGGCTTCCGAAGGTCAAGTTTTGGTCTTTAAGTATGTAGGATATGCAACGCAACTAATTACTGTCGGCAATTTAAATACTATAAACGTCACCATGCTCGTGGACACCGCAGCGTTGGAAGAGGTTATTGTAATGGGATACATATCAAAACGTAAGGATGATATGACAGGTTCTGCTGTACAATTAGGTTCAGAAGAATTACAACAGACAACCACCGTTTCTGTTGATCAGGCTTTACAAGGTAAAGTTGCCGGGTTAAATGTTAGTACCACTTCGGGTACACCTGGAGCCACTGCTGATATTCGTATTAGAGGTAGGAGTTCAATTACTGCTGGTAATAGTCCTCTCTATGTCATCAACGGGGTGCCAATTATCAATGAAAACGTGAGTGGTGCAGCTAGTGGCTCTTCCTTATCGGCATTGGCAAGTTTGAACACCAATGATATTGCAAGTATCACAGTACTTAAAGATGCTTCTTCAACTTCCGCTTATGGAGCACGTGGCGCCAATGGAGTTATCGTCATCACCACTAAAGATGGTGTGGCAGGAAAGACAAGCTTTAATTTAAGCTCTTCTTACGGATTTGCTAACGATGCGATAGACGGACCCCAGGTTCTGACTGCTGCAGAAAGAGAAATGTTATTCTATGAATCGCTCTACAACTCTTATGGTACAGCTTATGGATTTTCAAAAGATGGTGCAAAACAGTTTTATTTAGACAACTTAAATTCTTTTGGAAATGACTATGTGGTCTGGAATAACGCGGGAAGGCCTGAAGGTAATTGGGCAGGTGTAATTACGAATGACAACGCACCTATTCAAGAACATAACATTTCGGCTACAGGAGGTGGCGAAGATCATAACTTCTATGCTTCAATTGGATATTTTGATCAAGAAGCAACCGTAATTGGTTCAGATTTCCAACGAATTTCAGGTTCATTAAATTTTACCAAAAAATTTAATGACAAACTATCATTTAGTACTTCAAATACGGCATCTCACAGTTACCAGGATGGTACTTTAGAAGGAAGTGCTTATTTCTCTTCTCCACGTGCGGTCAAGTTTTTTATGCCTCCAACTTATGAGCCATATAATAATGATGGGAGCATCAATTTAGACACCAATTTACCCAATCCATTGTGGATTTCTCAAAATGATATTGATGAAAATAGGCTAACCAGAATTCTTTCAAATAACTCTGCAACATGGCAGACGCCTATCGAAAATCTATCATTTAGCACGAGAGCATCGATAGATTATCGGATTAGCAATTACAAGAGATACCGAAACAGGATATCCGGCGATGGCGACAATACCAATGGCTATGGATATCAATCGCACAATAGTTCTACAAGCTATGTGTTCCAGAACAGATTGGATTACAATTGGATGACCGGGCATCATTCGTTAGACTTTACCTTATTGCAAGAATACCAAAAAAACAGAAATTATTTTTTAGCAGCAGATGCTGAAGAATTTGGGACTGATGGGTTAACCAATCTTGCTTCAGCAGGTTCTCCAACGCTTGCAACTTCTTCATTCACGGACTGGGCAGTAGCTTCATATATGTTAACCGCTTCTTACTCTTTCGATAAAACCTATGTATTAAACGGAACCTATAGAAGAGAAGGAAATTCGAGATTTAGCCCAGAAAACCGATGGGGAAATTTTTATTCCGTAGGTGCTGCCTGGAATTTACACAGAGCAAACTTTTTTGCAGATAATGAAAATATAAACATGTTGAAGTTACGTGCTTCTTACGGAGTAACAGGTAACGCTAATATTAATTTAAATAATTATCAGGTCCTTTACGGATATAGTGCTAATTACGGGGGAACTTCAGCTGCATTCCCTTCACAGTATGGGAATAGTGATTTAACTTGGGAAACGAGCCATACACTCGATCTTGGTCTCGATTTCGCATTCTTTGAAAACAGATTGGATGGATCTATAGCCTATTACTCAAGAGAATCTAAAGATCTTCTTTTAGATGTGCCATTATCTTACACTACAGGATTTAATCAGCAAACAAGGAATATTGGTAGAATGAGCAATAAAGGATTTGAAGCTGAATTGAGTTATGCTATTGTGAGATCCGATGAATTTAATTTAAGATTAGGAGGGAATTTGGCATTCAACAAGAATGAAGTACTAGAATTAGCTAAAGATGCTGCAGGGAAAGATATCACCATTACCACAGTTACACAACGTGTAGAAGTGGGCCAGCCTGCGTATGCTTGGTATATGCCAACATGGTCGGGTGTCAATCCTCAAACCGGAGATGATGAATGGTATCTCAATGGTAAGGACGGAGAAACAACTACTAATTTTAATCAAGCTGCCAAAGCTTTCCAAGGGGGCAGTGCACTTCCTGAGCTGACAGCAGGGCTGAATTTACATGTGGACTATAAAGGCTTCTTTATTGACGCAAGCGGATTTTACCAGGGTGGACATAAAGTTTACGAATCATGGCATCTCTATACCCATCAAGGGAATGCCTATTCTCTAAATTTATACCATGGAATCAACACTGTTTTAGGCAGATGGCAAAATCCAGGCGATATTACAAGATATGCCAAAGTAAAAGATAGTTATGAGCCATGGAGATACAATTCCAAATTCCTTTTTGACGGTGCCTTTGCAAGGCTCAGAAACTTAACCTTTGGATATGATTTTTCTGATCAAATAAATAAGGCTGCGGGAATAAATAGTGGAAGAATCTATATCCGCGGAACAAACCTGTTGACATGGGTAAAGGATGACAACCTTGTTTGGGATCCGGAGGTAAATGCTTCAGGTTTCACAGATATGTTCACCCCACCTACTAAATCCATAATTTTAGGTGTTAACTTTAATTTTTAAGATATTATGAAAAAAATAATCAATAGAATCGTATTTACCTTACTCATAACTGCTTCTGTACTGATGGGGTCGTGTACCACTGAGGATTTAAACCCTTCACTGGAGCAAAATAAGGAAGGAAGCGAAGCAATTATTACAACTGCAGATCTTGAAGGAATCCTTAAAGGAGCCTATAACAGAATGACCAGCTTTGAGTATTATGGCCGTGACTATATTGTAACGAACGAAGTACGAACTCCAAATACTTGGGCAAATGGAAGGTCTGGCCGTTTTACTACAGAAGCGGGATTCGCTTACAACGCAAATGGCACATATATTTGGGACAATGCATATGCAGTTATTGCAAGTGCAAACATTATCATTAATGCCGACATTGAAAGTCTCAAGGATTTTGCTTCAAATGGAGACTACGCAAAGCATCTTCAAGGACAAGCCTATGCCATCAGGGCACTAGCGCATTTTGATCTTGTAAAAGTTTATGGCCAACAACATGTTGATGGCGGATCTGGTCTGGGCGTGCCTTATTTATTGGAATTCAAAGGTGGGGATGGAATTCCTCCTCGCGGAACCGTTGCAGATAATAAAACGCAGTTATTTATCGATGTTAAAAATGCCTTCGATTATATGAGTGATGATTTTTTCGATGGATCTAAAGTGTTTATTTCTAAATATACTTCAAAAGCATTGGAATCTAGAATGGCAGTGTGGTTTGAAATGTGGGATGTTGCAAGAGATGCTTCCGTCGCAGTCATGGATTCAAATTTATATTCCATCGTTCCTGCAGATCAATTTGTCAACTCTTTTGCTATCGATGGTCCCCAAAATTCACTTTTCGGATTGGCTTTTGACAGCACTGATAACGAAGGGATTAATGGGTTGGAATTTATTTATAGAGGAACGACCTATGGAGATATTTCTGTGACTCCAAATGCTTATTATGATCTTTACGACCAAGGAGATGTGAGAACAGATATTTTGGGTACTGAGCAAGTTGGCTCTAACTTAAGATTGAGAAATCTTAAAAAATACCCTGAGAGAAGTTCAGATGTCACTTTATTCCGTTATGAGGAGGTGATTTTGAATTTGGCAGAGGCACAAATGCATCTTAATGAACCAGCTATCGCGCTTGGCTATTTGAATATGATTCCCGAAAACAGAAATGCAGATCCTTATACTGAGGCAACAATTGCCAATATCTTGGAGGAAAGAAGAAAAGAATTTCTTTTTGAAGGATTATATTATTGGGACTTACAGAGATTAGGGATGGACATTGTAAAAATTGATTCTGAACAAAATATCAATCAAACAATTCCGTACGGAGATCATAGAAGAATTCATCCGATACCTCGAGCTGAACTTGATGCCAATTCAAACATAGTTCAAAATCCTGGGTACTAAATATAATTCAAAAAAAATCCTCCTTTTGAGTTAGCGTCTTCAGAATTATATTTTTCTTACTAAGAATATAGTTTCGATATTTGAGGATTTTACAAATAAGCGGTTGTTGAATAGAGATAATTCTATTCTCAATCGCTTATTTTAATTTGATGCACGTCCAATCCTTAAGCTATTTTTTAGCTAACTATAAGAATACACACTCACTATATCAAAGAATATAAAGTTTGTGAAAAAGATAGAATTAAGAATACGAAACTGTTTTGAAATGGTCATTTTATAATGTCCCTATTACTATTTATCCTTCTATATTTCTTAAAGATAAATGGCTGTTTATTAAAAACAAATAGTTCTGATTTCCATCGACTTTTCTTTTCGTTCTTTAGATTGGATACACTTATCCCCGATTTTAATTCACTAATGGTAAGCACCACTAAACCACATCTCCTCATCAGTTTGATGTATTTCTTCTCCCTATTGATTAAAAGACGGTTCTTTATGGTTAAAATCTCAGAAGACATTAAAGTTTTTAGAGACATTAATTATAAAAATTAAGAGCGAAAAAATTAATACCTTTAATGTCTCTCTATTAAAATCATTTTCATGAAGTCACTTATTTATAAAAAACTATGCCTTACGGCGCTCTTCCTTTCCGTCAATTTTTCAATAAATGCCCAAGCTTTGAGCGGCCAGCAGATTGACAGCTTAGTCCAAAAAACGATGACTACTTTTGATGTTCCTGGAATGGCTGTGGCGGTTTTGAAGGATGGCCAGATTTATCATAAGAACACGTATGGTGTCACGTCAATAAAATCAAATGCGAAAGTTGATGAAAACACACTTTTTGGTGTGGCTTCAAATACCAAAGCATTTACAACAGCAGCTATGGGTCAACTTGTAGATCAGGGCAAACTTTCTTGGGACACTAAAGTCATAGACGTCATCCCAGAATTTCAGCTTTACGATCCTTACGTGACACGTGAATTCACGGTTCGCGACCTCGTCACCCACCGCAGCGGCCTAGGTCTTGGCGCTGGCGATCTGATGGTTTTTCCCGCTTCAAATACAACCACCAAGGCTGAAATGATCCATAATCTTAGATATTTAAAACCTGTATCCTCTTTCAGAAGTAAATTTGATTATGACAACTTGCTCTATATCGTAGCGGGCGAAGTCGTTTCAAGAATTTCAAAACAGCCATTTGACGATTATATTTCAAAAAACTTCTTTGAGCCATTAAAGATGAATCGCTCCCTTCTTTCATTAGCTGAAATAAAAGCAGACCATAATAGAATTGATGGTCATGCACCCGTAAATGGAAAACTCGAATTGACAGCAGATACCTTCACTCAGATATCGACTCCTGCAGCTGGAATTTTTGCCTCCATTAATGATATGTCCACCTGGGTAAAAGCATTATTAAACCAAGGGAAATACGGCGAAAAACTAAATGACAGTCTTTTCAGTACAAAAACCCTCAACGAAATGTGGACCCCGCAAACACTTATAAAAACTAGTAAAGGGCCGTATAATACGCATTTCTTAGCTTATGGCCTGGGGTGGTTTTTGAGTGATGTCAACGGCTATTTTCAAGTGACACACACGGGTGGATTGATCGGGATTGTAAGTCAGGTAACTCTTATTCCAGAAATGGATTTGGGAATCATTGTGCTCACCAATCAACAGAGCGGTGCGGCGTTTAACTCTGTTACAAATTCCATCAAGGACGCGTACTTTGGCATCAAAGACAAAGACAGAATACATCAATACAACGAACGTCGATTGGCAGGTGAGCAAGAAGAGGACAGTATCGTTTCTGCTTTGGAAAAAAGCATTGCCACACAACTTAAAAACAAAACCCAAAAACCTAACCCTGCGGATTATACCGGAACATATATAGATAACTGGTTTGGAAAAGTGGCCATTACCAATCAGAATGGCAGTCTTCATTTTAAAGCTTTAAAATCCTCGGATTTAACCGGAACCATGACATTTTATAAAGGCACAACCTATGTGGTACACTGGAATGATGCCTCGCTTAAAGCCGATGCTTTTGTGAATTTCAGTTTGGACACCGAAGGTAAAGCGAATGGTTTTAAAATGAGTCCAATTTCACCATTGACTGATTTTAGTTTTGATTTTCAGGATTTGGATTTTAGGAAAGAGGACTGATCTATATACCGTTAGTGTCAAAGAATGTCAAACAAAATTGGGATCAAACCTGATTGTTGTCCTTGCCTATTTTATCGGTCTTTTCCTGGATCTTGTTTTTAATCTCAAATGACTCAATTCATCCACTTTCATTCCATATAAAATTTAACTTCAACTCGGAAACAAATCGAAAATATATCCTTATTTTTATTCATTCTAAATAACAATGTGTTTTTACCGATATAATTTCGAAATTATGTATTCAAAACATCAAATAAACGCCTTTATAGAAGCCGCTCCCATTCTTGAGGAGATCATAAAGACAAAACCTGTTTCTTGGATAAATCCCGACTTACAGTCTGTACAACACGCGCCTAAATTTTCCATAAACAGAGAAGATATGAGAGCAGCCGAGCAATTATGGACGCGTTTTGCACCATTTTTCGTAAAAGCTTTTCCCGAAACCGAAGAAAGTCGCGGAATTTTAGAATCTCCTCTCCTTGAAATCCCAAATATGAAATCGCTTTTAAATGATAACAAAGAAGATATTAAGGGGCGACTGTTTTTAAAATGTGACAATGCACTACCTATTTGCGGGTCTATCAAAGCTCGTGGCGGATTTTTTGAAATCATGACCTACGCAGAAACATTAGCTCTCGAATCGGGCCTATTGAAAAAAGAGGACAATTACAGTATTTTGACCGCTCCTAAATTCCAGGAATTTTTCAGCAAACATCAGATTGGTGTAGCGTCAACTGGTAACCTCGGACTCAGTATTGGTATTATCAGTGCGAAATTGGGTTTTCAAGTGACAGTATATATGTCTGCCGATGCCAAACAGTGGAAAAAAGAGTTGTTACGTATGGCTGGAGTGACCGTCGTCGAGTTCGATGGCGATTTTAGCGAGGCCATTTCTGTAGGACGAGAAAAAACTAAGTCAGATCCGAATGCCCACTTTGTTGATGATGAAGATTCACACGATTTATTTCTTGGTTATACCGTAGGTGCATTACGGATAGCGGAACAATTAAAATCGCAACATATCAAGGTTGATGCAGATCATCCATTAATTGTCTATTCCCCTTGTGGCGTGGGTGGCTCTCCAGGCGGAACCGCTTTCGGATTAAAGCAAATTTATGGCGATCATGTGCATTGCTTTTTTATTGAACCTACCCATTCGCCCGCGGTCCTGACAGGATTGGTTACTGGTGAGATGAGCCAAATCAGTGTTCAGGATATTGGTCTTGACAATACCACAGATGCGGATGGCCTGGCTGTGGGCCGACCCTCCCATTTTGCTACAGAAATCAGTCAATCTTTAGTCAGCGGTATTTTCACGGTAGAAGATGACGAGCTGTTTCAACTTTTAACCCAATTAAAAGATACCGAAAACATCTTTCTCGAGCCTTCAGCTACTGCAGGTTTAATTGGACCTCAACGGCTACAAACAACAGATTATGCAAAAACACATCAACTCAACCTAAAGAACGCAACGCATGTTGTATGGGCCACTGGCGGTCTTCTCGTTCCTGAATTCCAAAGGAAAAAATTTTATGAAAGAGGACGGCAACTACTGGAGAAGTCTTAAATCACCCATAAAATTAATCGTCAACAGACTTGACACCATATCTGTATCGGCATTATACCTCACGGAAGCAAACACGACATTAAAAAATAAATTGGTATTATATCTGGTTAGTTTTCACGTGCCTTGTATTTATCCAATATCTCCAAGGTTTCTTTTATGGGCAGCGCTTTCATTTGTCTTCCTTTTTGACCCACAATATCTTCAGCCATAAACATGGAATTATAAATAGCTTCTTCAGTAGCTTCAAAGACAGCCAAAAACAAAGGCGACATAAAGTCATTTAGGACTTCTGGACTGTTTGTTTCAATAGCTTCAGGTTCATGTGGGATTCTGACATCTTTATGGGTGCTAAAAGCAATGCTGTAGTCGCCACTTCCGTTTGACGAGAAGGAACCGACCGCACCAAAAGCTAAAAATGAACGCCGAGCCAGGCGTTGTAAGTTTCTACTTGAAAGCGGAGCGTCAGTGGCAATAATAATCATACATGACCCATCTACTTGATATGGGACCTCATTAGCCATATAATAATTGTTCAATTCTTTGCCTACAGGAGCTCCGTTAATTCGCAAAATGCCACCAAAATTTGTCTGAACCAATACGCCTACGGTATATCCACCTTTAGGCTTGGGAAGTACTCGGGAGGACGTTCCGATGCCTCCTTTAAAACCAAGCGTATTCGTACCGGTACCAGCCCCAACATTACCTTCGAGCACTTCTTTGGTCGAAGCCGTATTGATGGCTTCAAAAACATCAGAAGTGGTCACATGACGGCCTCTAATATCATTCAACCAACCATCATTGGTTTCTCCAACAATGGGATTGACCGACCTAATTCCAGAGTTTTCGGGAATGCTCAATGTGTAATCAACAAGTGCATTCGCTACCAAAAAAGCGTTCAGGGTATTTGTTAAGGCTATCGGTGATTCAATATTTCCCAACTCCTCAATTTGTGTGGTTCCAATCGACTTCCCAAAGCCATTGCCTACAAAAATACCAGCAGGGACTTTCTCTTTAAACAGATTGCCCTGATGTGGTAAAATAACGGTTACGCCCGTCCGAATGGAATCGCCGATATTTAAGGTTTTTTGGCCCACAGAAACACCAGCTACATCAGTAATGGCGTTGTACTTTCCAGGCGTCAAAATTCCTGGTTTAATACCTAAATCACGAGCACGTTGTCGTTCTTGAGCACTATTTTGAAACGGTAGACTAACCAAGAGTATGCATACCAAAATTATTCTTGTCATCAGTTATAAAGGTTTTAGTTTTTCGGGATTTATTTTGTGAATTAATTTTCTTGCCAAAACATTGGTAGGATTGATTGCAATCATACCACTGACTTCCTTGGTGGTGATTACCAATGGGATTTCAGTGCAACCTAAAATCACAGCTTCCGCACCATTATCCTTAAGATAATCAATGGCAATCTCCAAATTTTTCTTGGCATCTGGATGAAAAGGATTCGACTTTGATTTAATGCCATATTCTGGATGATAAATGGCTGGGTGAACGCATCTTTCCTGCATCTCCAAAGTAGGCACAACAGCTTCGAAACCATGGTCTTTTAGAGCATTTGAATAAATTTTTTGCCTATAGGTTCCCGTTGTAGAAAGCACACCTATTTTAGAAACGTGTGGATAATTTACTTTAATGAAGTCGATCGTCTCATTGATCATATGTAGTAATTCAATGCGACTGTCTTGTTTTTGCAATTCTTCTTCGACCAAAGAAAAAATCTCAGGTGCATGTGCCGTATTACAAGGTATACCAACGACAGTAGCACCCGATTTCTCTAAGTCTGAAATTATTTTTGCAATAGAATAGCCAGGATTTTCATCGACTTCTCCTAAGAGGTATTCCGTTCTATCCTTGATCTTGGACGGTAAAGAAAACAACATTGCATCCAAATGGTCCTGATCCCTTTTGGCCAGAGTGTTATCGAAAATATTCTTTAATAAGTCAATTCCTGCATAAGGTCCTACACCTCCCACGATTCCAATCATAAACA